>ERZ773103.4532-NODE-4532-length-9993-cov-16.936406_pt1 | contig 9993 bp, 8 predicted proteins | sample MGYA00511118_ERZ773103 | MGnify/ENA primary metagenome ERZ773103 (study PRJEB29015, sample SAMEA2737821) | human gut metagenome | biome: human gut; feature: human-associated habitat; material: faeces | place: China | collected 2012 ... | reverse complement strand
TGTTCGTGACCTTCCACACGTAAAACAAAACTAAAGGAGAATTGAAAAATGAAAAACAAAAATCTTAGTTTCATGACCCAGGCAGCCATGATCGCTGCAATCTATGTGGTGCTGACTTACATCTTTGCACCATTTTCTTTCGGAGAAGTACAGGTTCGTATCTCCGAGGCACTCACTATTTTACCAATATTTACACCAGCTGCTATTCCGGGACTCTTTGCCGGATGTCTGATCGGTAATATTCTGGGCGGTGCGATCCTTCCGGATATTGTATTTGGCAGTATTGCAACATTGATCGGTGCATTTTTTACATGGAAACTGCGTGAGCAGAAACCAGTTGTAGCAACATTTCCACCAATCATTTCGAATATCATCATCGTTCCGTTCGTACTGCGTTACGGTTATGGTGTAACACTTCCTATTCCGTTTATGATGCTGACAGTCGGAATTGGTGAGGTGATTTCCTGCACCGTTCTTGGTCTGATCGTGTATGGGGCATTGAAGAAATATAAGAGTACGCTTTTCCGTACAGCCTAAAAAAGTGGCGTGTGAAAAAACAAAAGTTTTTTCACACGCCCTTTTTTATTATTCATTCTGTATTCTCTATTATCCAATATACGTATTACCGCTTCCGGACGTCATCTGATCCATCTCTTCATACTTCACGCTGTGTCTTGTACTGTCATTCAGATCTTCATACACAACATTCGTATCGCTGTATCCCACCAGAATGACGGCATTCTGCGAATCCAGCATTGCAATGACCGGACGGCCCTGGTTGATGATGTACAGAATCTCTTCCGTCGTACATCCTGTCAGGTCGTAAGCCTCGCCGTTATTGACATCTTTTAAGATATCAATCGGTTTTTCCTGATTCTTCAGGCGGTCTTTGATTGTATTTAACACATCATCTTTATCGGTGATCGAATACTGCAGATTGCGGTTACCGCGCTCCCATACATAATTCTGGGATGAATCGACTACCACACCATTGTAATCATTTGCTTTCTTGATCGCGTCTCCGGCCTTTGTATATACGCCCTGTATATCACCATGTCCATAGACATAATATTTCTCCGGTGCGTCTTTATCGGAAAATGTGATTGTCTGTGGTCTTTCGAACAGAATCTGTTTTGGCTTGAGCACTTTTGGTTCTTTGTCTGCGATTCCGTCGTTATACGTCAGTCTTACCTGTGTCTGTTTCAGGTCTGTTGCATAAGTTTCCAGTGCGATATTGCTCTTGGTCTTCTGTTCATTATTCGTAATATAATCCGGTGCTGTTGCTGTATAAGTATCTCCGTCTTTCGATGCACGTTCCAGCGTGATCATATCTTCATCGAATGATGCACTCAGAATATAAATGCCGTCTGTCTGATATTTTTTGATCACTTTTCCTTTTTGATTCCGGATCTCCAGTTTGTACATTGGAACGGTTGCCTCTCCGGATACGGTATTTCCTATATCCTCTGTCTTGGCAACTCCATATACAAAATCACTTCTGACAAATCCAAGTGGGCGGATGCATTCTCCTTTTCCGCAGGTTACTTTCTGCTTCTTTCCTGTCTCTACATTCAGGATTGTCACTTTTGTTGCGGTCTCAAGATCTCCGTTTGCCTGATATGCGATCAGACTTCCGTCTTCCGACACAACATACTGCTGTGCATCCAGTCCTTTGACCAGTGCTTTCTTCTCGGCATCTTCGACGCTATACTGATAAAGGGTGCCGTCTACCATTGTGTACAGCATATCCGTTTTCGCATCGTAATATGACATCTCTCCGAGTTCACTTTCTGCCTGTGCATATGATTTATTTGTGGAAATAAATACTTTCTCTTCCACTGAATTCTTCTCTATATCATAATAATAGACAGCTACTCCCACTTCTCCTTCGTGCTCGCCGCGATCCATATAACCGGACACCAGGAAGGTTGTATTGCCTTTGGCATCTACCTTAAGAAGCTTGATCTTATGATCTGACACCATATTTCTCACATCTGTATTCTCCGCATCTGCGAAACCAAATACCAGTGAAATCTCGTCTGAATCTTTGTTATAATTCCAGAGTTCATTTGCCTCTACAAATGATACGATCGTGCCATCTTTATTCACCTTATAAGACAGATTTGCAGGCGCGATGCCGAGGATGATTCCTTTCTCATTCAGAACCTTCTGTGTCGCGTCGAAGATCTGTTCCATTGTCCGATCGTAATCCAGAAGATAGGTTTTCTTGGCATCTGCAATATATCTTACGCGGAAAAACTCTCTGACCGCATAGCGGTCTGCCTCATTCTCTTCTCCTTTGCAGCTTACCCGGTATTGCAGCTGTACCGACATACAGGTACTGTTCAGTTCCTTGATGCTCCAGCGTTCTCCCTGTTCTACCTGTGGTTTCAGACTGCCCCATGTGACCTGTTCATAATTCGAATTAATCGTCACGTGCTGAAGTGTGGTATTGTCCGCATCATCAGTCGGTTCAAGCGCTGCTCCGACGCCTGCATTTTCCACCTTGCCAAGTGCATTTTCATGATAATCGCTGATGTAATTCAGGCATTCTGTAACATGTGCATCTTCATCACTGACGATACGGGTATAGAAATATACCGGATCCGCACCATTTCTGTTCAGGCGGACTTCCAGGATCCGCTCTTCATCCAGTACTTTTTCCCCGCTCAGATCCAGGGTAAATCCTTTTCCCACCTTTTTAATCTTCTTATGTTCCAGCTGGCTTGTACCGTCCATCGTATAGACTTTGTAGCTGGCTCCCGTGAATTTATTCCCATATGCTTCTACGTTTACATCCAGGCTCTGGTTCGCTACCGGTGTGATCGTGTTGTGCATAGAGGATATATCCATGCGTTTTGCATAACCTGTCAGTGTATTGATCTTATATTCTCCATAAGAAAATGATATCTGTGGAAATGTTGCGGCTCCCATATCGGCCGTCATATTGTCATTCCCCTTATTTGTCACGTAGCTGAATATAATGACAGCCACGATAAATACTGCAGTCAGGATTCCTGCATTCTTTAACCTTTTTTTTAAAGTCAATGTCATTTATACTCCCTCTTTATCCTCTTTCTCCGGATGATCTTTCTCTGAATTTGCGGACTCCGTGGCGAACCCGTCCAACAGACGTCCCAGTGTCGGTGATACCCGGAGTGCTGCTTCACATCTCTTGATGGAAGCCTCTATATTATTGTCTTCTTTGGCATGCCGCTTCTTTACTGCACGTATCAGGATATTCTTTGGTGTATGCTCCATATCTATAAATTCCAGTATCTGCGTTTCATACCCCTCACGCTCCAGATACTGTGCTCTTAAGCCATCTGTGATAAGTGCTGCCATACGTTCTTTCAGAAGCCCGTATTTTAATATTGGTTCTAATATCTCATTTTTTATCTGACGGTTCAGTTCATGCTGGCAGCATGGTACCGATAAGATCACTTTCGCATCCCATCCCACGGCTTTTGCCAACGCATAATCGGTTGCGGTATCGCAGGCATGCAGGGTTACCACCATATCTACCTTATTGACACCGGTATAATCCGCAACGTCACCCTCCAGAAATCTCAGCTTTTCATAGCCATATTTTTCACTTAATTCATTACAATGACGAATCACATCTTTCTTCAGATCCAGTCCTATGATTCTTATGTCATATTCTTTCAATTCATGCAGATAATAATACATGGCAAATGTGAGATAAGATTTACCACAGCCAAAATCCAGGATTGTAAGTTCTCTTCCCCTATCAAGCTCCGGCAATATATCCTCGATAAATTCCAGGAACCGGTTGATCTGCCGGAATTTGTCGAATTTCGCATGCACGATCTTTCCATCCTGTGTCATAACACCAAGATCCTGAAGAAATGGTACCGGGACTCCCTCTTCCAGTACATACTTCTTCTTGCGGTCGTGGCTCATATTGATCTGCTTCTTTTCGCCTTTTTTCATCTTGCTTTTTATTGTTACTTTTCCCTTTTTGCTTACAAGAATTGTATAAGCTGCTCTTTGTGTCTCCATCTGCATCTGGCGCATATTTTCCATATACTTAAGAAGTATTTCACAAGCTTTTTTCTCCTCCACATTCTCGTGAAACGCCTGATTATTCCGGAATGACTCGAGCTGAAAATAAAGGACATCTTTTTTCAGGATCGGTCTTACTTTCACTTTTTGTACACCGTCTTTATTCTTCGGGTTACTCAGCGTTGCTGATATAAATTCTATATTTAAATTTTCCTGTAATAATTTGCTTAATTCATTCATAATATTATATTCTACTGTTTTTTAGACAGGAGCGCAAGTAGCGTAAATGGCAATTTTATTAATGGTTCCGGAGGATTTGCGAAAAAGGGACAACGGTAAATACAGTTTGAGCCGGAGGATTTTAAAAAATCCTCCGGCCCAGACTATGAAATCGGGAATTTTATCGTTACTTTAAACAAATCTCCATCCAGATACAATTCAAATGTCCCGCCCTGCATTTCTGTCAGCGACTGTGCGATAGACAGTCCAAGTCCGCTGCCTTCCGTACTTCTTGATACATCTCCGCGTATGAAACGTTCCGTCAGTTCGTCAGCTGAGATATTTAGCGGCTGCTCGGATACATTCTTAAGGCTGAAATATGCCATACCATCTTTCTTTTCAAGATCAGCATAGACTCTTGTTCCTTGCATTGCGTATTTTGCCGCATTGTTGTATATATTAGACAGCACTCTCCACAACCGTCTTCCGTCTGCGCGGATTACAACCTCCTCATTCGGAAGGTTCATCACTTCCTCCAGATCACGCGCCTTGAATTTTTCTTCAAACTCTCCGCTCGTCTGCTGGATCATTTCTACCAGATTCAGATTCATGAACTCCAGTGTGATATTGCCGGAGCTTACTTTTGAAGCTTCCACCACATCTTCCGTCAGTGTCTTAAGCCGCTGTGATTTCTGTTCCAGCACTTCAATGTAGCGTTGGATCTTCGGATCCTTAAGGTCCTCCTGCTTTAACAATTCCACATAATTAATGATAGATGTAAGCGGCGTCTTAATATCATGCGATACATTCGTGATAAGATCTGTCTTCAGGCGTTCACTTTTCATGCTCTTTGCGAGCGCCGCTTCCAGACCTTCGCCGATGGAATTCACCTTTTCTGCAATTTCTTTATGCTCTGCCAGCAATCCATTTACCGGGATCTGATAATCCACTTCCCCGCCGGCGATCTTCTCGATCCCGGTCTTGATCTTTCCGGTTCCTTTCGCTTTCTGTACCATCCAGATAAATGCTGCAACATCTATGATCAACAGAATGACCGCCCATAACCGGTTGCTGATCCAGATACTACTTCCCGCTGATCCAAATACGTACGTAAGCCAGTGGATCATGAAGAAGATTGCAAATCCCATAATAGATTTCCACAGATGACGGATATTCTGGAACATTTCTTTTACGAAGATCAAAAGCCATCTGAGCACACTGTTCTTCCATACCGTTCCCGCCTTGATTCTTCTCACCAGACTCAAATATCCGAAAAGAAACATTGCGCAGGTATACAATGCCTCCACACTTCCAACCACTATTCCCGGCAGATACGACTCCACATTCTCCATATAGATCGTCTCTCCACTTGCATTCTGCCATGTAAATGCCCCGGCCTTTACTCCTACCAGCGCAACCACCGCCCAGAGTAACAGCACACTTGCAGCTGCCAGTTCTGTCTTAATGTGATCAAATTTCATAAGATACACTTCTTCGTCTTCTTTAACTTTTCCGGCTCCGATCGTAAGAAATACAAGAATGACAAGATATGCCGCTACAGCCGCCATTCCCAGTATTCCGGCCACTTTGGCTCCGGCCCCGTACCTTGTAAAGATCTCATTCTGTTCATAAAAATTATCTTTTACAGGATAATCCGTATCTACAACAGAGACATATATATAATCTGACGCATCGACATAACCGGCCACTGTCTCCTGCCACTTCTGTGCCATCGAATCCCCTTTACCGGCTTTTTCAATATTGCTTTCATAATCTGCAAGCTTTGGTCTTACGATTACATATTTTCCTGATTTTTTCATTTTTTTCAGGTTCTCTTTGTAATTGTCAAAGTTCTGATATTTTTTCTTATTCGTAATGACCGTCTTGTTGTCCAGATTAACATACAGATACGTTATGTTCGTATTGCCTTCCTGATACTGATTCTGAGCTACCGCATAATTATCAACGTCAGAATAGATCGTTTCGGCTGAATTATTTATCATTCTGTACGCTTCATTCAGCTTGCCATTCCATTCTTTTGAATTGTTCACAAGCTGAAGTACCGTCTCTCCATTTACCGTCTTATAATCCCCGACAACTCTTTCACCATCATAATTCCAGCAATTGATATAGGCAATCTTTCCATCGATATCCTGAAGTCCCCGGAATCTGGATTCCCCACTGTTGCTCTCCTGATACTCTCCCTGCTTTAGTTCTGTCAGAATATCATCCGCAGAACTGTCTCCGGTAATTACAAATGACAGCTCTCCGTAATCGATCATCTGTTTAAAATCTTTGTAATGGAAATAATGATAAGTTCCGTCTGAACGTTTACATACGATAATACCGTCCTGTTTATCTAATTTGCTCCTGGCCGCATCATAATCCGTCATCGATTCCGAGATTAATTTTCCCCAGGAATACAGATCTCCCAGACGGAACGACAGGCCTGTTTCATCTTTTCCTGTTATCTCACCGGTATCTTCGTATTTTGCCACATCTACGATCTTATCCGGATCATATTTACCATCTGTATCATATAAGGTCTGATACCGGATCTCATCCAGTATATTATAATTTGCATTCGTCACGGAATCGGCAAATGCATTGCTTTCTTCATAACTCTTCGCCGCATCCGCAGTGAACAGTTCCTGTGTCAGTATCGGATAACGTGTTACCCACAGTAAACATAATACTCCGATAACGGCCAGTACGTGTGCCCCCACTATCAAAAACAATTTTGCTTTGGGCATTCGGTACCATTTCTTCATATATACCCCTTCCTAAAGCTTTTCTATCTTATATCCGACACCCCAGACCACCTTCAGATACCTTGGTTCCTTTGGATTAATCTCGATCTTCTCTCTGATATGACGAATATGTACAGCTACCGTATTATCTACTCCGATAGCATCTTCATTCCAGATACTTTCGTATATCTGGTCAATAGAAAATACTTTCCCCTGATTTTTTACCAGTAACAATAAAATGTTGTATTCGATCGGGGTCAGTTTCACCGGCTCTCCGTCAACCGTAATTTCTTTCTGATCGTCATCGATCATAAGTCCTCCCACGGTATAAACTGCCTGATTCTCTTTTTCCACTGTACTTCCAAGCTGTGTATATCTGCGAAGCTGTGATTTTACCCTTGCAGTCAGTTCCAGTGGATTAAATGGCTTGGTCATATAATCATCGGCTCCTACATTCAGTCCGAGGATCTTATCGGCATCCTCTGACTTTGCAGACAAAATAATGATCGGCATATTCTGTTTTTCCCGGATTTTTAACATTGCGCGGATTCCATCCAATCTTGGCATCATCACATCAATGATCAGAAGATCCACTTTATGCTTATCCAAAAGCTTCAATGCTTCCTCACCGTCGTAAGCTTTTAATACTTTATATCCTTCCTGCGACAAATAGATTTCTATCGCCTCTACGATTTCTTTATCATCATCACATACCAGTATGTTGTACATAATTCATCACCTCCCTTATAATATACAAGAATACCAGCCAATTTTTAAGTATTGTTTCTGTAATTTCTTAAGATATTATGAAATTATTCCTTTCCGCCCACTTTATCAGAGATATGCAGAGTGTTAATATTTCGTCAAAAAATAATAAACTATATTTTTCTTAAGCAGATTTTTTATATAATAGATATGGATATCTTTTTAATATTTTTTCATACTGCAAACATTTCTTTTTTAACTGTTACATTTTAAATATTAAAAATTAACTTAGAAAGAAGATGAAAGTATTATGCATGAACCAGAAATAGAATATCTTATCCGGTCTCTTGGCATTGGCGCTACTTATCGGGGATATGCATATTTAATTTATGGGACACGCCTTTGTCTGTCTGATGAAAATTACCTCCTTTTCGTCAGTAAGTATCTTTATCCAGACATTGCACGTCATTATAATACTACCAGCTATAGCGTTGAACGGAATATCCGCACCGTTATAAAGGTCTGTTGGGAGCATGGCAATAAATCCCTCCTCGAAAAGATTGCTTTGCGTCCACTGCATCTTAAGCCGACATCCAGTGAATTTTTTGATATAATAACTGCTCATTTACGAAAAACTGCCATTTCTGCCTCTGATTTTGTTCCTGTTTAGATTCTGTTTTTATATGCTTCATTTTTACTTAAGATTTTTTCGAATTCTTTTATGCTTTTAACATATTTTAGACATATTTTCCATTTATACTAAATGTCAGATAGTTGATGAACAACAACTATCACCCCCCTCATAAAGTAACACACCGAAATCACTCTTCGGTGTACACTTTACTCTCATTCCTTTAGTAATTATAACAACAACAAAAAACTCTCCGTTCCGGAGAGTTTTTTGTTGCGCTTTTTTAATAAAACAGATCACAAGCCACACTGTTTACATATTCTTGTTAAAATACAACGACAAGCAACATCTTAAACTGCTCTTTTCCGTGCACTGCATGCGGATGCTTTGCCGGCATAATAATTGATTCCCCTTCATGTAACTCATATTTTTCGCCATTGATCGTAATCTCACCTACTCCGTCAAGACAGGTTACAAATGCATCCCCGCCTGATTCATGTGTACTGATCTCTTCTCCTTTGTCAAAAGAGAATAATGTAACACTTAATGCATCGTTCTGCGCCAGTGTTTTGCTGACTACCTGTCCTTCCTGGTAAGCTACCTGATCTTTTAATACTAATACTTCTGCTTTACTGATATTTTTGATCATACTCATATCTATTAGTCCTTTCTTTTATCCTATTTGTTATTGTATTCCTCAATAACATTTTTCCCTTGTCTCTTACTATAATACTTTTTTCGTTCTAAAATGTGGTTTTAACAACAAATATCACATTTTTATAAAATGAACATACTTTGTACACATTTTTTGATTATAATAGAAAAAGATAGTTGGATAACAACTATCGCCCCCCTCATAAAGTAAAGGCCACCAGAAGGTCACTTCTGGCGGTCCATTTTACCGGTAATTTCTGCGGATGCTTTTATGGCTCCGCTTTTTTTAATTGTTCATACCAGGCAGTCGTCTGGTCTTTATCCTTATTATTCATGAATACCGTATATTTCTTTGTCTTAATCTGTATGACTTCTGATTGTTCCAGCCACACATACATCCGGCATTTTCCCGATTCTGCTCCGTCAAATTTTCCAAGCAACTGTTTTTCATCAGCCGAACCATTGGTTTTACTAAAATGTTCCTTCGGAAGCCCATTTTTTAATAATTTTACGGATTTTATATCCTCTTTTTCTCCGTATTGGTGTAACCGGATGTGATCTTAAAACTGCTGCCATCTGTCGGACGGTTGGAAGAAGTTCGCCTTCTTCAAATTCTCCTTTTCCAATACCCTTTACGATCTGGTTGCGGAGCTGGAGGTAAATTGGAATTTCAGATTTCATATCTTGCATACTTTGGTATAAAAAATCCGCACAGACACTGAAAATCTTAACATTTCCTCAATTTGTGCGGATTTTTCTTCCACATTTTATTCATTTAACAGTTTTATCTGCGATTTTTTTCCTCGATCCACGCCAGGATATCCTGATACACATTCTGACGGTCTACTTCATTCAATATCTCATGACGGTCGCCCTTATACAGATGGATCGACACATCTTTTATCCCGGCATCTTTATATTTCTCATAGACTCTGATCACATTCTTTCCGAAAGCCCCTACCGGGTCATCGGATCCTGCCGTAAAGAGCACCGGAAGCGTCTTCGGAA
>ERZ773103.4520-NODE-4520-length-10020-cov-14.363673_pt1 | contig 10020 bp, 9 predicted proteins | sample MGYA00511118_ERZ773103 | MGnify/ENA primary metagenome ERZ773103 (study PRJEB29015, sample SAMEA2737821) | human gut metagenome | biome: human gut; feature: human-associated habitat; material: faeces | place: China | collected 2012 ... | reverse complement strand
GAACATATAACAAGGTTATGTGTAAAATGTGGAAAAAAAATTTATTAAACTCTGGTTCCAGTGATGCAATATGGTAAAATAAAAAGATCCGGATAATTCCGGCTCGTATAACACGATGGGAGGAGAAAAGTCATCTGGGAAGGTATTTTTTAAATCAATTTCGTAGATGACTCTCTCAAAAAAATTATAAGGTAATAATTTGCAAATGTAAATTCAGATAATCAGTACATTTTCTTAAAATCACAGAATTGCGGTTTAAAATATTTGATATATATGAATTGTGGTGTATAATAATAGCAACAAAATAAAGCAGTGCCATAGCGCCGAATGATTAGTCTATCAGATTAATTGTCTGGCGCTTTTTACGTTGCAAAATGGCACAAATACAAGGCTTGGCGGATTTATAATGGTTTTATAAAGAAAGAGGGAGGTTGGTCATTTGGAATCGATTATATCTGCTTTAGTGGCAGGAGGACTGACTTTAATTGGAACAGTGCTTACAGTCAGTTCGGGGCAGAAAAAAACAGAGCAGAAGCTTCAGACCGCGCAGGCGGTCACAGACTGCAAAATTGACGAGTTAACGCGCGAGGTGCGCTTACATAATAATTTTGCGCAGCGCGTCCCAGTTATCGAAGAACAGGTAAAAGTTATCAATCATCGCATTGCAGATTTAGAGGGAGGAAAATAATATGTTAAAAAATTCGGTATTTAAACCATCAGTAAGCACACAAAAATGGGCGAAAGCCGCAGGAATCAGATCAATTAAGACGATGGCGCAGACAGCGGTAGCAGTAATCGGTACTGGAGCAGTGATTTCAGCAGTGGATTGGAAGATGGTAGTATCATCCGCAATTGTAGCCGGTATCGTATCATGGCTTACATCCTTGGCAGGAATTCCAGAAGTAGAGGAGGAGTAATTATATGGCAAATAGAAAAATTGGACAGGCAGGTCTTAATCTGATTAAGCAGTTCGAGGGCTGCCGCTTGTCTGCTTATCAGTGTGCCGCAGGGGTATGGACTATTGGTTATGGACATACCGCCGGAGTAAAAAAAGGTATGACAATCACGCAGGCACAGGCAGATGCATATTTAAAGCAGGATATTATAAAGTTTGAGGGATATGTTAATAGTCCCGCATATGTGCCAATCACCGCAAATCTCAATCAGAATCAGTTTGACGCGCTGGTATCGTTTGCATTTAATTGTGGAGCTGGCAACCTTAAAAAGCTTTGTGCAGGTAGAAACGCATCACAGATTGCTGTAGCAATGGCGCAGTACTGTAAAGCAAATGGTAAAGTGCTTGCAGGACTTAAAAGACGCAGATCGGCAGAGCAGGCTTTATTTAATAAAGCAGTGGTAGCAACAAATACATCAAAATCAGAAAGCGAGGATTATAATATGACTACGATCAGAAAAGGTAGTAAAGGAAATGCGGTTAAGGTTTGGCAGGTCATTATTGGTGCAACAGCAGACGGCAATTTTGGCAACGGTACAGAAGCATCGACTAAGAGCTGGCAGAGGAGCCACGGATTGACAGCAGATGGAATCGTTGGAAAGAATACATGGAAAGCAGGTCTTGAATCATTATAAAACCATAGCCGGTAGAGTTTATCTACCGGCTATTTTCGTGTCCGTATTTATTATTTTTAATTGGTAAATCTTTTTATGTATTAGTAACAAAATAGTAACAATTTTTCTCAAACACCAGTAAAATCAGCATATTGTAAAAGGAAAAATTTAATATATTTTTAAAATTAATCATATGGTAATATTTATTTTTTTCATCTATAATAACAACAGTCTGTGCATATAATAAAAAAAGAAAACAGGCAGTTATTTTTTGTGAAAAACAGGTAGAGTTTTTGCAGAAAAGCACGTTGATCGTTCAGCACAAGCAGGAGAATGAGAGAAAGAATTACGTATGGTATTTAGCAGTTTTGAATTTTTGTTCCGGTTTCTGCCGGCTTTTTTAATCATATATTTTATCACACCGAAGAAGTTCCGCAACGCAGTACTCTTTTTGGGGAGCATTGCCTTCTACACCTATGGAGAGGCACAGTATGTCCTGTTGCTGTTAGCGTCAGTCACGGTGAACTATGTGATCGCACGCAGCATGTATAAGACACCGGAGGACGGAAGAGGCAGAAGACAGGCAGTACTGCTTGTTCTGGCGCTTTGCTACGATTTCGGAATGCTCTTTTTCTTTAAATACAGCGGTCTGACCACGAAGCTTCCGCTGGGAATCAGTTTTTACACTTTCCAGATCGCAGCGTATGTGATCGATGTGTACCGTGGCATTGTCCCGGCAGAAAAATCTTATGTCAACCTTGGAACCTATCTCACGATGTTTCCACAGCTGATCGCCGGACCGATCGTAAACTATACCGAGGTGAGCAGCTGCCTGAAAAGAAGGACGGTGACAGCACGGGATTTTGAGAGTGGCGTCCGTATCCTTGTGATCGGACTCGGATCCAAAGTCATTATCGCTGACCGGGTGGGAATGTTGTGGAACAACGTGCAGACGATCGGGTTTAACAGTATCTCAACGCCGTTGGCGTGGCTGGGTGCGGTCGCATATTCCATGGAGCTGTATTTTGATTTCGCAGGATATTCGATGATGGCGATCGGACTCGGAAAAATGTTGGGATTCCAGATTCCGGTAAACTTCCGTTTCCCATATATTTCAAAATCGGTGACGGAGTTCTGGCGCCGCTGGCACATTACACTGGGACGGTGGTTCCGCGATTATGTATACATTCCGCTCGGAGGAAGCCGGAAAGGCAGACTGCGGACGATGTTCAACCTTTTTGCCGTGTGGACACTGACTGCACTGTGGCATGGGGCAGGGTATAATTTCCTGATCTGGGGCGGCATGCTGCTCGGGGCTTTATTTCTGGAAAAATTGTTTTTGCTTCCATTTTTACAGAAAAGCAAAGTGATCGGACATGTCTATCTGTTGCTGTTTGTGCCTGTGACATGGATGGCATTTACGATCACGGATGTTCATCAGCTTGGAATTTATCTGACACGTATGTTTCCGTTTGTGAATGCACATACCGGCATGGTCAATTCCATGGATTACATCAAATATCTGAAAGATTATGACAGCCTGCTGGCGATGGGAGTTCTTTTTGCAACTCCGGTTCCGGCGGTGATTTATGGAAGAATAAAGCGGGGGATGTTCGGTACGCTGGCAATTGCGGTGATCTTTGCACTCAGCATGTACTACCTTGCGGTATCTGCAAACAATCCATTTTTATACTTTAATTTTTAGGAAGGAGCAGAAATGAAAAAAATCAGATATTGCAAAATCACCATTCTGATTTTAGCTGGCTGGGCAATCCTGTCAGCGATAGGATTTCTGGGAAAAGATACGATTTACAGCCGTTATACGGTCGATCCGGTAAAAACACCGTACTTTGTTCTGGTCATGCAGGGCATACACGATGGGATTTACCCATGGAGCAGCGACCATGAGTCACTCTGGGATAAATGGGAACATCTGGCAGAACTGAGAAGAGATGAGGAGCAGATCTCCGCGACTGAGAGCACAGAACCTGCCGCAGTGGGAACGGAGAGTGTGGCAGAAACGGAGAAAGTGGCGGAGACAGAGCAGGAGGAAGTAAGAAGCTTTCATGCGGTGGACGCCGGGTACTTCTCGGACGCAGTGTTTATCGGTGACTCGAGAACTGTGGGACTTCATGATTACGGCGGACTCGATGACAGCACTTTTTATGCGACAGTCGGCATGAACATATACAGCCTCTGGACAGAAAAGTTCTGTGAAGTGGACGGGGAAAAAGTGACATTAGAGGAAGCGCTTAAGGCAAAAAAATACGGGAAAATCTATTTCCAGATCGGGATCAATGAAATGGGAAGGGGAACGCTGGATGGTTTCATGACAGCCTATGAGGATTCAGTGGAAAAGTTCCGGGAACTGCAGCCGGACGCTGTGATCTTTGTTCAGGGGATCATGAAGGTTGCAAAAGAAAAAAGTGATAAAGATCCGATCTTTAACAATGTGGGGATCGAGCAGCGGAATGAACGGATCGCTGCACTCGCAGACGGAAAAAATATCTTTTACCTTGACATGAATGAGGTCGTATGCGATGAGGAAGGCAACTTAAAGAGCAGTCTGACGTTCGACGACATTCATCTGTATGGTTCAAAATATGGGATCTGGGTGGATTACCTGAAGGAGAATGGAATCTGAAAAAACGCTATGGTGCAGGAAATAGCATCATAGCGTTTCTTTTAATCGTTTTTCTCAAAAATCGTGAAGGTATTTTTGTTGAATTCCAAAATGCCGGCATCTCTCAATTTGCACAATTCATTGGACATGGCAGAGCGGTCGACAGAGAGATAGTCGGCAAGCTGCTGGCGGTTGAATGGAATGGTAAAGGTTGAAGCATTGGCTTTTTTCGACTCCATGGACAGGTAGGAGAGCAGTTTCTCTCTCGTGGTGCGCTTGGACATATGTTCTAACTTGCGGTTTAACTGGAAATTTTTCCGGGACACTAACGTTAGAAGATTGCGGATCAGCCGGTTGTGAAACGCACAGGCGGAGGGGCAGACTGTCAGGATCTTAGAGACCTCCAGAAACAAAACGCGGCAGGTGGAAGCAGCAAAAATATTCATTTCCAGAGGTTCGGTGGAATTGATCGCATAGGCTTCCCCGAAAATATCGCCCGGGGCACATTCTGCCATCAGATTGGCATTGCCCCAGAAGTCCTCTTTTACAATGTGTACACTCCCCTCAAGCACAATGCCGATGCCTGTGATGGTTTCCCCATAGGAAAAAATGATCTCATCTTTGATAAATGTCGTCTCCCGTGCAGAGAGGCAGGAGAGCATGTCCCTGATCTCATCGGTTGTGATCCCTGTGAATACAGAGGTCTGTAATAAAAGCAGATCGTCGTTTGTCATAGAAACTCCCTTCAAATGTATGTTCGTAGAATAAAACATAATTACGTTGTAAAAACAACAGAAAAATTTTCTTTATTATATTAGTATGCACATAGAAAGTCAAATGAAACAAATAATAGATATGCAGACAACAGGAGGAATGGAAGATGGTAAGAAGAATTATAGAGATCGACGAGGAAGCATGTGTAGGATGTGGTCTTTGCGCAGAGGCATGTCATGAGGGAGCAATCGCAATGGTGAATGGAAAAGCGAAGCTTATGCGCGATGATTATTGTGACGGTCTCGGCGACTGTCTGCCGGCCTGTCCGGTAGATGCGATCCATTTTGTGGAGCGTGAGGCAGCAGCTTATGATGAGAAGGCAGTGGAAGAGCATAAAAAGAGTAAGGAGGCGGCAAAGTCACCATGCGGATGTCCGGGAAGTCAGGCGAGAGCCATCCGGAGAGAGGCAGATGCAGACAGAAGCGCAGAGCTGCAGACGGCAGGAGAAATCGGTTCCGAACTGACACAGTGGCCGGTACAGATCAAGCTTGCACCGGTCCGTGCACCATACTTTGACGGCGCAAAGCTGCTGATCGCAGCGGACTGCAGCGCATACGCCTACGGAGATTTCCACCGTAAATTCATCCGCGGTCATGTGACACTGATCGGGTGTCCAAAGTTAGATGATGTGGACTATTCTGAGAAGTTGACAGAAATTATCAAAAACAATGACATCAAATCTGTTACAATAACACGTATGGAAGTGCCTTGCTGTGGCGGAATTGAGATGGCTGCGAAAAAAGCATTGCAGAACAGTGGAAAATTCATTCCATGGCAGGTAGTGACCATTTCTACGGACGGAAGAATCCTGGAATAACAGTAAAATTCTGCGATTGTCTCCACTTACAGGAGATATTTCAGAAAAAAGAAAGAGAGGACGAAAATATGAGTGAAACAAGCGTAAATCAGAGAAAAGTGGCAATGATCGGATGCGGTTTTGTAGGATCTGCAACAGCATTTGCATTAATGGAAAGCGGTCTGTTTTCCGAGATGGTTCTGATCGATGCTGATAAAAACAGGGCAGAGGGAGAGGCGCTGGACATCAGCCATGGACTTCCTTTTGCAAGACCAATGAAAATTTATGCCGGAGATTATGATGATATTGTGGATGCAGCGATCATCATCGTGACAGCAGGCGCCAATCAGAAACCGGATGAGACAAGATTAGATCTTGTCCAGAAAAATGTTGGTATTTTCAAATCCATCATTCCGGAAATTGCAAAAAGAAACTGCGGAGGAATCCTGTTGATCGTTTCCAATCCGGTGGATATCCTGACCTACACGGCATTGAAATTGTCCGGTTTCCCGGAAAACCGGGTGCTTGGCTCCGGAACGGTGTTAGATACTGCAAGATTAAAATACAACCTTGGAGAGCATCTGAATGTGGACAGCCGGAGTGTACACGCATTCATCATCGGCGAACACGGCGACAGCGAGCTTGCAGCATGGAGCAGCGCCACTGTTTCGGGTGTGCCGATCAATACATTCTGCGAGATGCGTGGACACTTCAACCATGACGAAGCGACCGAGCGTATTGCAGAGAATGTAAAAAACAGTGCTTACGAGATCATTGCAAAGAAAAAGGCGACCTACTTTGGAGTTGCAATGGCGGTGCGCAGAATCTGCGAGGCGATCATCCGCGACGAAAAATCCATTTTACCGGTATCGAATCTGATGCACGGAGAATTCGGGATTTCCGATATTTCCTTAAGCATGCCGGCAATCGTGGGAGCGCACGGTGTGGAAAACCGGATCCCGATCACTCTCGATGAGGAGGAAACAGAAAAACTGCAAAGTTCTGCCGGCACTTTAAAGAAAATTATTGAAGAAGTGTTATAAAAAATGATAGAATGAAAGAAAAAGCCAGACATATTTTGTGTTTGGCTTTTCTTAAGTCTGGAGAGAAAAACATGGAAAAAATATTAATCTATCAGGTAAAAGAAAAAGAAGCGGTAAAACAGCTGCTTGCGCCAATGAAAATCCGCCTGGAGGAAATCAAAACCACAGATTTGCGGCAGAGTATCGGAGATCTCGCAGAGGAAAAAAAGAACGTACTCACAGCACCATTTACCGGCAGCGCACCACAGGAGAGCCTTATGGTATTCTGCGGTGTGAATGAAAAACATTTTGACAAAATACTGTTTGAACTGCGCCGGAAACAGATCCCGGTTGACTATAAAGCAGTCCTTACACCATCGAACCGGAAATGGAGTGTGCTTATGCTTATGCTGGAACTTACGAAGGAGAAAAACAGCTTCCGGCAGGGAAACTGAAACGGAACAGGGACAGATCCGAACCGGAAATGGACAAGCGTGCAGATTCTTGTATGAAATGTAAAAATATGGTAACATAATGATATATGTCTGCGTACAGAGACAGTATCTGACGGCAGACTGCGAATGGAAATACGATATTTCACACGAAGGAGAATGAAAAATGAAACATTTCATGAATCTGGTGTTGATCAAAAATATATATATTGGTATTCCAATGGCTGCACTCATATGCTATCTGTTTTTATTATTCTGTTTTCTGAATGTTGCAGAGAAATCATCAGAAGTAAGAGATCTCAAGGCAATACTGTCGGCATTATTGTCCTGGACAGGCGGCGCTGTGCTCATGAGACTGCAGATCAGCCCGGGGATACAGTTCTGGTATCATGTATCACTGATGGGACTTTTTACGATCCCGATACTGATATATGGATTTTTGTTCCATTATCTTGACATCCGGGGAAAGGACAGATTTCTGGATGGCTGTATGGCTGTGACGGTGTCAGTTGTCCTGCTGAATGTTTTTACCGGTTGTATTCTCCCACCGCCGGAAGTGCAGATCATGGCGAATGGCGGTATATCCTACCATTATCATGCAAAAACAGGCATCTGGTTGCTGGCAGCAGCAGAGATATTTCTGTTAGTGTATGTAACGCTGCTTGCCCATAAAAAAATCGGGGGACAATTAGAGTACCGGAAAAAACTCGGCCCATTATTAATAGGAACACTGCTCATCATGGGTGGAAATATTCTGTGCGTGATGCCATGGAGCGGTGATTTCCCATTCGATACCCTTGGCGGAGTGGGAATGGCGGTCTGTTTTGTATACATTATTTATAAACAGTATCTGTTCTCATTCTCCATGCGTGCGACAACAGGTGCCGTATATTTGATCGCAGTAGTTGTAGCGTTTCTTCCAATGATTATTTTGGAGCCAAACATTGACCATGTGATTGGCCAGACGGACAGCTTTACCAGACAGTTTATCACAGTGTTTGTCGTTCTGCAGTGCCTCTGGATGGTGTTGGTCATGAGCTATGCCAGAAAATGGCTGGAGCGTATCCTGTACCAGAAGAAAAAACACATTGTGGAGAGCCTTGTGGAATTTCAGGATATGGCGGCCTCGATCCTGAATAAAAAAGAACTGTACCAGAAAATCCGAAGCACCGTCAGTTCGGCAGTACCGGACTCGTATGCACGTATTTTTGAAAAAAGAGATGACCATTTTGTGGAGTGTACGGCAGACGGAGACCGGGTGCTGGACACAGAGGAGGAGGCAAGGCTGAGGTCATTCTGTGGCACCGGCGGCATTCATAAAAAACCGGAGATCGCAGTTTTTAAGTATGACGATAAAATTTATGGATTTTTATATGTGGAGCTTCACAGAAAAAACAGGCTGATCTATGATGAGGCGGACTGTATCCGGCAGATCGCAAACAGCGTATCCGGCGCATTAAAAAATATCAGTGCCTATGAAAAAGTATATCAGGTGTCCATTCATGATGAACTGACAGGTCTGTATAACCGCAGCTATTGCAGTGAATTTATGAAAAATCTGGACATAAAGGAACATCCGACAGGAATGATATATCTGGATATGGATAACTTTAAGTTATACAATGATCTGTACGGCGAGGAGACCGGAGACCAGATCCTGAGGTGGAGCGCATCCCAGGTGCAGAACCTCTGCAGTGACAAAATGTCGGTATTCCGTGTCGGTTCCAATGAATTTCTTATTATTGCGGAAGAAAGCAGAAAAGAAATACTATTGTCGTTTGCGCGGCTAATACAGAATACGATATTAGAACAGAAAGAAGATAAGCCAAAAGTCATCCAGCCGATTACGTTCAGCATTGGAATCGCATGGGACAAAAACATGGCAGAAAGTGCAAGAAAATTATTCCGTCAGGCAAGACGGGCAGCCTTCTATGCAAAAGGAAATGGTAAAAACCGTATCGAGATTTACGAGAAGAGTTTTGAGGGACAGGAACAGAGCAGGGAGAAAGGTTATGAGCAGGTAACGCCGACGATTTTTGCGCTGATGGCAGCAGTTGATGCCAAGGATTCGTTCACCTTTGAACACTCTGAGAATGTTTCCGGGTATGCGATGAAGCTTGCAGCAAAAATGGGGCTTCCAAAGGATGATATCCAGACTGCAAAAGTGGCAGGTCTGCTCCATGATATCGGAAAAATCGGTATCCCGGAAAGCATCTTAAAGAAGAAGGGCAAACTGACAGATGAGGAATACGAGGTAATGAAAACTCATGTGGAGAATTCCATTGAGATGATCCATTTCCTCCCGAATATGAACTATGTCATTCCGGCAGTTTTATCCCATCATGAACGCTATGATGGAAAAGGCTATCCGGGCGGTGTCAAGGGAACGGACATCCCGATTTTAGGCAGGATCCTTGCAGTGTGTGACAGCTTTGATGCAATGGTGTCCCGGAGGGCTTATAAGGATGCCTTAAGCGTGGAGTATGCGATCGGGGAATTAGAAAAAGGAAAAGGCACGCAGTTTGATCCGGATGTCGCAGAAGCATTTATTGAATTGATCGAGGAAGATCCTTCGTTTCAGGTGAAGGCTTCGTAATATCTTTTCCATACGATATGCATTGATGGCAAGGGAGAAAAGAAGAAAAACAAAGAGCAAAATATGGATAAAAATATAGTGTATCATTGGATCAGCCGCCACATTTGTGGCGGCTTGCTTCTTCTTATGCGTCAGAAGAAATAGTTTCTACTTCCTGTTGGGATAAACCTGAAAATTTTGCAATCTCT
>ERZ773103.4519-NODE-4519-length-10021-cov-9.303532_pt1 | contig 10021 bp, 10 predicted proteins | sample MGYA00511118_ERZ773103 | MGnify/ENA primary metagenome ERZ773103 (study PRJEB29015, sample SAMEA2737821) | human gut metagenome | biome: human gut; feature: human-associated habitat; material: faeces | place: China | collected 2012 ... | reverse complement strand
CCCTGATCTACATACAGTCTTCCGTTCTTTACTTTGCTCTTTAAGTCAAGGTCTACTTTTCCATCAAAGCTTACCTGTGCACGCTTCTCACAGTCATCAAGAATATCCATCAGGTTTGCATTTAATTCCTCGATCGTGTATGTATTGCTTGGATGGAACGGCATCGCGATCATTGGCTTAATCTCGCTTAAATCAAGTTCGATAAAGCTGTCATAGTATGCAGTTTCTCCCGGATTCAGTTCCTCGAAATCTCCGGTTCTTCCATGAATCTCATAGAATTCCTTCACCTGGTCATCGGTTCTCCAGATAGAGGACAGACAGGTGGTCTCTGTTGTCATAACATCAACACCGATACGGTAATCAACACTCAGATTGGATACGCCCGGTCCGACAAACTCCATCACTTTATTCTTTACAAATCCGTTGGCAAATACTTCACCGATAATCGCCAATGCCACGTCCTGAGGGCCTACGCCCTTCATCGGTTCGCCCGTCAGATAAATGCCGACTACCCCAGGCATATTGATATCATACGTTCTGCAAAGCAGCTGTTTGGCCAATTCGCCGCCGCCTTCACCGATAGCCATTGTACCAAGGGCACCGTAACGTGTATGACTGTCAGACCCCAGAATCATGCCGCCGCAGGTTGCCAGCATTTCACGGGCAAACTGATGGATGACTGCCTGATGTGGCGGTACGTAAATGCCGCCGTATTTCTGGGCACATGTAAGTCCAAACATATGGTCATCTTCATTGATCGTGCCGCCGACTGCACAAAGACTGTTGTGGCAGTTCGTCAGTACATACGGAATCGGAAATTTCTCAAGTCCGCTTGCTCTTGCAGTCTGAATAATGCCGACAAACGTGATATCATGGGATGTCATCTTATCAAACTTGATCTTCAAATGCTCTTTTGAATCAGAAGTATTATGTGCCTGCAAAATATTGTAAGCCATTGTCTGCGTTGCTGCATCTTTTTTCTCTGGTACATAACCGAGCTTCGAATTAAGAATTGCCGTACTATCAGCAGTATCTTCAACAATTTCCTGTCCGTTTAACAGCCAGGCACCGTTTTGAAGTAATGTAATCATAGAACCTCCTGTTCTTGCTTTGCAAGATTTCCCAAAGCAATTTGCATGAATATCTGCTCAAATTTAATTTATTATACACTTAAATCCAGTCCTCTTGCAACTGTTCCGGTGTATTTTTGCAAAATCTTTTAAATACGATGTCATTAAGTAATCATTTGTGCTGCCCGATGTCATCCCCATTGGTGATATAAACGAGCATCACTATAAAACAACTGTATAGTTTTTCCTGCACACACACATATTATTAATGCCATTGTTAAATTCACGTATAATCAAGCAAATGATTTTCTATTTTTAGATGATGGTTAAAATTTTTTGGAGGTTTTCTTATGGATATCTTAAACGTCATTCTTCTCTCACTTTTCTCCCTGATTGCCCTTTTCATCCTCACCAAACTCATGGGCTACCGGCAGATGTCTGAAATGAGCATGTTTGATTATATCAACGGCATCACCATTGGTTCTATTGCCGCTGAAATGGCCACCTCCCTTGAAAAAGACTGGTGGCTGCCTCTGACCGCCATGATCGTTTATGCCCTGGCTGCCATTGTCCTTTCCTATATCTCCGTCAAATCCATGGCCGCCCGTCGAGTCATCTCCGGCAAACCTTTGATTCTGATGGACCATGACACAGTCTATGAAAAGAATCTCCTAAAAGGGAAAATAGATCTATCCGAAATGCTGCTGCAATGCCGAGTCAACGGCTATTTTAATTTGTCGGATCTACAGACAATCCTATTGGAACCCAATGGCCGTATGAGTTTTCTGCCAAAATCCGACAAACGCCCTGTCACTCCTAAAGATATGGATCTGGTTCCTGAACAGGATTTTCTTGTGGCAAACGTGATTATAGACGGACATATTATAAAGAAAAATCTGCAGCATGCCGGCAAAGATATCCAGTGGCTGAATAAACAAATGCATGCCCAGAATATTTCTAATCTGAGGGAAGTTTTGCTGGCTACCTGCGACATGCATAATCAAGTGACTTTCTATCAGAAAACCCATCAAAAAATGACAAGCGATATTCTGGATTAACGTCGGCATCATTGCTTTTTTTCCCTTTTTAAGCTATACTAAGAACAGTGATTTTAACCTGAAAGGAAGAAACATGCAAAAGAAAAATATATTAATCAGTGTGATCGACGGTCAGGGCGGCGGCATCGGCAGACAATACATTTCTGCCCTTACCTCTGTCCTTCCAAAGGATCTGCCTGTCACCATCCGTGCACTGGGGACCAACTCCCTGGCCACCTCCAACATGCTCAAAGGCGGTGCGAATGATGGTGCCACAGGCGAGAATGCCATCATCCTCAATGCAGGACGCTCCGATATTATCGTGGGCGTTGTTGCTATTGTTGTTGCCAATGCCATTCTTGGCGAATTAACACCGACTATGGCCCAGGCTATCGGGGCCAGCAATGCCCGACGGATTCTGATTCCTTTCGACAGCTGCAATACCCGTATTGCCATGCTGTCCAACGGGCCGCTTCAGGCCTTTATCGACCAGGCCGTTCGCATGACGACGGACTATATCGGCGAATTATTACAATAAACTAAGGAGATTTTTACAATGGAAAACACAAATGAAAAGACTGCCGGACAGAAACTCCAGGAAGAACTGACATGGAAGTTTCCTTCCGTTGCCCTGGAAGCTCCGGAACGTGTCAAAGAAGCTTATGATTTCTGCGAACCTTACAAAGCATTTTTATCCGAAGCCAAGACAGAACGTGAATGTGTGGCAAAAGCCGAAATGATGTTAAAAGATGCCGGCTACACAGAATTCGACCCGAAGGCTTCCTACCAGCCCGGAGATAAGGTTTATTTCAACAACCGCGGCAAAGCGATTATCGCTTCTACCTTCGGTACTGCACCTTTAGATGAAGGTGTTCGTCTGAATGCCGCTCATATCGATGCACCGAGACTGGATTTAAAGCCAACGCCTGTTTATGAGAAGAATGATATTGCTTACTTCAAGACCCATTATTACGGCGGTATCCGCAAATACCAGTGGGCAACAATTCCTCTTTCTCTTCACGGTGTGATCTACAAGAAAAACGGCGATGCCGTTATCGTGAATATCGGTGAAGATCCTGCCGATCCTGTTTTCTATATCAGCGATCTGCTTCCGCATCTGGCAGCAAGACAGAATCAGCGTTCCCTGGCTGAAGGTATTAAAGGTGAAGAACTGAATATTCTCATCGGTTCCATTCCTTATCCTGAGAAAGGCTTAAAGGACCCTGTGAAGTTAAAAGTTCTTCAGATCCTGAATGAGAAATACGGTATTGTTGAAGCAGATTTCTATCGTGCCGAACTTGAAATTGTTGCCGCAGGCCCTGCCCGTGATGTTGGTTTTGACAGAAGCCTGATCGCATCCGCCGCTCATGATGACCGTGTATGCGCTTATCCGGCACTCCGTGCAGAATTAGACACGCTGCATCCTACATATACAACCGTTACGATTCTTACAGATAAGGAAGAAATCGGTTCTGTAGGCAATACGGGCCTTCATTCCGATTATGTTCGCCATTATCTGGAATATCTGGCTGAAAACGCAGGTGTTTCTTATAAAGATATGCTCCAGCACGCACTGTGCCTGTCCTCAGATGTCAGTGCTGCCTTTGACCCGACATTCCCTGATGTCTATGAAGCAGGCAACTCCTGCTACCTTGGCAAAGGCTGTGTTCTGACCAAATACACAGGTGCAAGAGGCAAGAGTGGCTCCAGTGACGCCAGTGCAGAGACCATGTCCAAAGTCATCGGTATCATGGAAGCCAACAATGTTTACTGGCAGGCCGGTGAACTGGGCAAAGTCGATGAAGGCGGCGGCGGTACAGTAGCACAGTTCATCGCAGGTATGAACATCGATGTGGTTGACCTGGGTGTACCGGTTATGTCCATGCATGCACCGATGGAAATCGTATCCAAGATGGACGTCTACGAAGCCTACAACGCTTTCGTGGCATTCTATAAGTAAAATTGTTTGTGAATACTCAATAGTCCTTGAAGGAAATAAAAATAATCGTCCACAGGCAGAAGCACCTGCCCGTGGACGATTATTTTTATTCCCTGGTTATTCTTTTATCCGGCGTGTGAGAAAGATAACCGGATACTGCCCCTGCAGAGTTTTGTACATATCATTCTCCAAAATTGATGATATTGATTCGGTTTATTTGCTCTCGGATGCTTTAGGGCTGAAAAGGAAGTAACGATCTTTGTTGGCATCCGGTTCTTCCTGCTCCAGCCATTTCTTGAAGTCGCCGTCTGCATAGTATTTGATTTCTCTGTAACGACAGTCTTCTGCCAGAACCTTCATGGTTGTATGAAGGACGTTGCCGTTGACAATGACCTTGTCACGACGGCCGTCTTCCTGATATTTATCCGGCATTAATGACGGGTCAAGGACTGTGATATGCTCGCCGTCTTCTTCGATACCCACAACAGCGATAAAGTGCCCGCCATGTGAGAATACACCGATATAATCTTCTTCCGGTCTGTCCCCTGCAGAGCATGCAACGGCCATATAGCCTTTCTTCAGATGCGCTCTCAGAAGCTCAGGATCATCTGTGATCACAAGATCCAGGTCAAAGCGTTCTGCAATATACGGTCCAAGGACGGTTAAGTCTGTGCCCGGACTGTGGTTGGCATTGACATTGATGGAAAGTTCCAGACAGTCGATCAATGGGAATTCCCTGCCTGTCATATTCTCAACAACCATACATGAAGCGCAGAGGCCACAGCCCGCATCTCTGACGGTTGTATCTGAACGTCCCAGTTCAGGAAGATCTGTCAGTGTTGGATATGGAACATGGGGATAGTTTGTCTGATTATAGTATCTCATTTTATTATTCACCTCTTCCCCATTATATCATATCTTTTTCCTTTACAAAATATGATTTTAAAGTTATCATATTAGTCATAAGGATTTTGCCCACAGGCATTTCTTCCTGATGCTTGCAGATTAGATTCATATAGATCAGATGCATGCAGATGCTGATGTCTGTCCGGGCAGTACATATACAGGAAGGAGGATTTACATGCAGGAAGGTGAAGCAAGGCGCGAACAGCTTCTGCAGATGCTGAGGGACAGCACAGCTCCTATCTCAGGAAGTGCCCTGGCCCGTTCACTTGGTGTCAGCCGTCAGGTTATTGTTCAGGATATTGCGCTGCTGCGTGCAGTGAATAAGGATATTCTCGCCACAACGAAGGGATATGTTCTGTACAGTCAGCAGACGGAAGCCTGTCACCGGATTTACTGTGTCAACCACAGCGATGATGCCATTGCAGATGAATTGAATACCATTGTTGACAACGGCGGCAAGGTGCTTGATGTCATCATTGAACATGAGATTTACGGGCAAATCACAGCCAATCTCATTCTGGAGAACCGTCGGGATGTGGCAGAATTCTGTGACCGTTTGAAGTATTCCAATGCCAAACCGCTGAATATCATCGCAGGCGGCACCCATTATCACACAGTTGAAGCCCGATCCGAAGTCATGTTGGACAATATCGAATGTGCTCTTCGTGAAAAAGGTTACCTTGTTCGCGCATAAGGTCAACCTTTTTATTTGGCAAATACTGACAAGACACATGTGTATACAGGGAGTTTTTCTATGTCAACAATTAAGAAGTTTTTAAATTTGATTTTTATTGACGGTCTGAGCGGCATGGCCCTCGGCCTGTTTTCCACCCTGATTATCGGCACAATCCTCAAACAGGCCGCTGATCTGATCGGCGGCGATTTCGGTTATTATCTGGGTGTTTTTGCCGTTATGGCCCAGCGTCTCACCGGCGCCGGCATCGGTATCGGTGTCGCCTACAAGTATAAATCCTCGACTTATGTCACATTATCTGCCGCTGCCGCAGGTATGATCGGCGCTTATGCAACTGCGATTATCTCCGGTTCCATTCTTTCTGATGGTACCTTGGTCTACAGCGGTCCCGGCGATCCTCTGTCAGCTTTCATTGCTGCTCTTGCAGGCATTGCTGTTGGTTCTCTCCCTGCCGGCAAAACCAAACTGGACTTATTGATCACACCTGCTGTCACCATTATTGCGGGCGGTGCAGTTGGCATTATCGTCGGTCCGCCTGTGTCAACGATCATGACACGCCTTGGTGATATCATCAATTGGGGCACGGTTCAACAGCCTCTGATCATGGGCATTGTCGTATCTGTCATCATGGGTATGGTACTCACCCTTCCCATCAGTTCTGCTGCCCTTGGCATCATCCTCGGTCTCTCAGGTCCTGCTGCCGGTGCTGCCACCATCGGATGCTGCTGCCAGATGATCGGCTTCGCTGTTGCCAGCTTCCGTGAAAACGGCGTTGGCGGCCTGCTTGCACAGGGTATCGGCACTTCCATGCTGCAGGTTCCGAATATTGTGAAGAAACCGGTAATCTGGCTTCCGGCAATTATATCGAGCGCAATTCTCGGACCGGTAGGAACAATGGTGCTTCATATGACGAATAATGCGACCGGTTCCGGTATGGGGACAGCAGGTCTGGTGGGACAGATCATGACGTGGCAGACGATGATCCAGACAGAGTCCGCACAGATGGTTCTGATCAAAATATTACTGATCCAGATCGTACTTCCGGCAGTCGTGACACTTGGTATTTCGGAATTCATGAGAAAGAAAGACTGGATTAAGACCGGAGATATGAAACTGGAATTTTAGAGAAACTACCTGTATTTACATTTTCGGTGTAAACGATTATAATGTCCTGTAGAATGAATGTGAGTTCAGATTTTACAGAGATATTTAGGAGAAAGCAGGTAGAAAGTTATGATGGGCACTGGAAGAATTCATATGTATTACGGAGATGGCAAGGGAAAGACAACAGCAGCAGTCGGACAGGCAGTCAGAGCCGCCGGAGCCGGACTTCAGGTGCTCTTCTTTCAGTTCCTGAAAGATAATTCTTCAAATGAGAGAAAGATTCTGGAATCTGTACCCGGGATCACCTGCCTTCCGGGGCGTGATCAGGTAAAGTTTGTAAGCCGGATGAACGGAGATGAGAAAGCGGAACTCCGCCATTATAATAATAAAGCGTTGGATGAGATCGTAAAGTTCTGTACGAATTTTGATGTGCTAGTGCTGGATGAATCGCTGTGTGCGATCCATCTGAATGTCTTAAGTGAAGAGAAGATCAGAAGTTTTCTGGAACATAAGCCGCGTGGACTGGAGATCATTATGACAGGGCATGAGGTATCGCAGGATCTTCTGGATCTGGCAGATTATGCGACGATGATGATGAAGGTAAAGCATCCGTATGACCGTAAGGTACAGGCGAGAGAAGGAATTGAATTTTAAAAAATGAGTGGAGAGAGGCTGTCTGAGGATAGCTTCTTTTTGTTTTACATATGTATAATCTTTCTAAAATAAATGTGAAAAATAAGACATATTAGCAGTACTTATGGTATAATATTAACAGTGCTGGTTTAACTCTTCGTTAAGAGAGGAGAGAGAACATTTATATGGAAAATACGATGAAGAACTATGAAGATGTCGACAGTTGGAAGACGATCATGTTCCTGTATAATTCAGCGTTGAAAGAAGTGGGGACAAAGCTGGAGATACTGAATGATGAATTTCAACATGTGCATAAATACAACCCGATCGAACATATCAAGACAAGAATTAAGACACCGGAAAGTATTGTAAAGAAGTTACGCAGGTATGGTTACGAGATATCGATTGAGAACATGGTAAAATATATCAATGATATTGCAGGAGTACGCCTGATCTGTTCCTTTACGTCGGATATTTACCGGCTGGCAGAGATGATCGGCAATCAGAGTGATCTGAAAGTATTGTCGATCAAAGATTATATTAAGAATCCAAAAGAAAGTGGATATAAGAGCTATCATATGCTGGTATCTGTACCGATATTTCTTTCTGACAGCGTTGTAGATACCAAGGTAGAGATTCAGATCCGTACGATCGCAATGGATTTCTGGGCAAGTCTGGAACATAAGATCTATTATAAATTCGAAGGAGATGCGCCGGAGTATATCAGCAGGGATCTGAGAGAATGTGCAGAGATGGTATCAACGCTGGATGAAAAGATGCTGTCTTTGAATGAAGCAATCAAAGAATGTCTGGAGAAACAGGAAGAGTTAAATATAAGTACAAAGACAAAAGAGACGAACAGGCAGGATCAACGGGTTCTGCAGGGCCTGGATTAATATCTGGGCCTTTTATATAGAATTCATCTATAAGGGAATGGTTATATTAAGATTCTCTATTTGAAACCCGGAGCGGTTATTTATATAATGAGGAGTGAGAGAAAAGCTTGTAATATAAAGGAAGATTAAAGGAGCCGGGAAACATGTTTATAGATACACACATGCACGAAATGACCTGTTCAAAAGACAGTTTCTTAAAATTAGAACAGATGGTGGAAATTGCCAGGGAGAAAGGTCTTGGCGCAATCTGCATCACAGACCATGATGATATGGGACTGAAAGAATATGCGGAAGAATATGCGGAAAAAACCGGATTTCCGATCTTTGTCGGGATCGAGTTTTTCTCTTTGCAGGGAGACATCATCGCATTTGGAATTGAGGAATACCCGGATGAAAGGATTCCGGCCCAGGAGTTTATAGATCTTGTAAAGAGTCAGGGAGGCTTCTGCTTTGCGGCACATCCATTCCGGAATAATAACAGAGGTCTGGAAGAGAACTTAAGGACAGTAAGAGGCCTGGACGGTCTGGAAGTCCTGAATGGAAGTACTTCTGTAGCAGCGTGCCAGAAGGCAGCAAGATATGCACAGGAACTTGGACTTTGTACGATGGGATCCAGTGACTGTCATGTTCCGGAGAAAGTCGGCGTCTGTGCGACCTGGTTCCCGGAAGAAATAAGGACAATGGAAGAGTTTATGAAAGCTCTGAAAAAAGGTGGTATGAAACCGGCGTATTATGAAGATGGATCATACCATATACTTGAGGTACAAGAGTATGGGAATGGCTATCCGGAGATAGGATTCTAAGGATAGACGTTTTCAGGCTTTTATATAATTTATATATTTACCTTTTCCATAAATAATGATAGAATATTTCTATATGTATTGATTGTGGGAATGGTGATGGAAAGGTGGAATCATTATGATTACAGTTAATGCTATGGGGGATAATTGTCCAATCCCGGTTATTAAGACCAAAAAGGCAATAGCTGCACTGACCGGACCGGAGACAATTGAAGTTCTGGTTGACAATGAGATCGCAGTGCAGAATGTAACAAAGATGGCATCAGGTTCAGGAGGAAAAGTTACTTCTGAGAAGCTTGGGGATGCCGAGTTTAAAGTTACGATTGAAATGGAAGGAGCACCGGCAGCAGACGAAGCAGAAGCAGTATGCGTACCGGATGCAAGAGACAATACAGTTGTTGTTGTATCATCTGACCGTATGGGATCTGGAAATGATGAATTAGGTAAAGTACTGATCAAAGGATTTATCTTTGCAGTGACACAGCTTGATACTCTGCCAAAGACAATGCTTTTCTATAATGGAGGAGCAACCTTGACAACAGAAGATTCGGATTCTCTGGAAGATCTGAAATCACTGGAAGCACAGGGAGTAGAGATCATGACATGTGGAACCTGTCTGGATTACTATGGTCTGAAAGACAAGCTTGCAGTTGGTACAGTTACGAATATGTATAGCATTGTGGAGACAATGGCAAAAGCAGGAAGAATCGTCAGACCGTCATAAATTTACTTACATATCTGGATAAAAGCCGGATTCCTGAAGAAAGATGCAGGAGTTCCGGCTTTCTTATAATATCATGTATGTATAATGAATACAAAAATCCGGGCGTGTCAGAGAGATAAATGGATTGTCTTGGGAAAAAGGTATGAAAAACAGGAGGAGTAATAAGAATGAAATCAGATGTAAAATTAACGAGTTTAAGCAAAACAGCAGGTTGAGCG
>ERZ773103.4518-NODE-4518-length-10021-cov-76.895445_pt1 | contig 10021 bp, 9 predicted proteins | sample MGYA00511118_ERZ773103 | MGnify/ENA primary metagenome ERZ773103 (study PRJEB29015, sample SAMEA2737821) | human gut metagenome | biome: human gut; feature: human-associated habitat; material: faeces | place: China | collected 2012 ... | reverse complement strand
TATGTCTTTGCACTGTTGTATACTATGTTACTACACTGCACACATTGGGCGCCCGCCTTAATGGCAGAACTTGTTCAAACACATATTTTTTAATATGATGAAAACCGTGTATTCAAATTTGCACGCAATGCGTGCAATCGTGTGCATTGCACACGATTGGGAGAACACGGTTCTCCCCTACATTATTTCGGTAACTATGGTTCATTTATACGGTTTATTTCTATCATAGTATTTGTATCTTTACTTGGCGGGCGTCCGATGAACGCCCCTACTGACACGCATATACTTTTATATATAATATGGTCGGGCAACACGGATTTTCATTTTGCAATCCATATACCCGACCATAATTTTCAACTTTCCATTTTCCATTTTCAATTGAACTGCGTTTACCAATACACAATTATTCTAATACAGAATTATATTAGAATCAAAACTTTTTCTTCAATTTGGCAAGCTTTTTTTCGGCATCTTTATATCCGCCTTTGACGGCTTTTTCATAGGCTTTTACTGCCTCTTCCCTATTGCCTGTTTTTGCATAATATTCACCCAATGCGAATGATGCTGACGCTATGCCGTTATCGGCGGCAATTTTATAGTACTCCATTGCAAGTTTTGGATTGCGGGTAACACCTCTGCCGTCCATAAGAATATCTGCAATTTTAGACGCTCCATTCGCACTGCCAAGGTCTGCGGCTTTTTTGTACCACATAGCCGCCTGTTCGGGATTTTTGACACCGTTCACGGAAAATTCAGCCATCCACAATACGGCAGGAAGATAATCGAAATCGGTTGCAAGGGTATTCATTATATTTTTAGCACGGGCAACGGTTTCAACGGTCGGATTTTTCAAAAACCGTCTTGCCTTCATGTATTCAAGCTCGCACATTTCTTTTCTGTTCTGAACGCTTGTACCGTGCAGAATCGTGTTTACATCGCTTTTAAATTCGCCGTCATTCGGTTTTTCAGGGGACTGATGTTTTTTCATTTTATCAAACAAGCTCATAACTCTCCTCCTTACCGTTTTCTGCTTACCATATATTTCACTTTAATATTACGAATACACAATTTTTATCATATCAAAACATTCAGAAAAACATATGATAGCATCAAGGCCGGCGGATGATATCCGCCCTTACAAGTTTGTCATTCTACATTAAGATTATAAATGAAAACTGCGAATTTATAAATCTGTTTGGGCATTATATTCAAAAAGCATATTGATTTTATCCTTAAATTCGATTATAATTTACTTGTAAACATAAAAACCACTTGTTTTTTAAGGAGATAACGATGAATATATTTGACAACATTGCCGCTAATCTTTCATTAAAGTATGAAAATTCGGAATTTTATAAAAACAAACTCATCAAACGATACAAGCCACTCATCACACCGGGTGTAAAGTCACAGGACGAGCTTATCATTTCTCTTGAAAAGCACTTTGACCTTGAACTAACCGACAAGGCTGTTATGAGCAAGACTTTTCTTGAACTCTGCGTTATGGGCAATATTGATTGTGATGAGCCTGATATGATTGATTTTGAGATTTACAGGGTTGTGAGGAATTCAAAGAGCGAGGCGCTTTATGCCTGCGAAAAGTATGACCTTGACGATGACGATATTTTCATCATCTTTGAGGAGCATAACAACTTCTTTATCAGTAACTCGCAGATTGTCGAGATGCTGCTTATCATCAAAGAGGGTGTTTCTGCCGAGGACTATGAGAATGAAACTCCCGAATTTCTCAACTACATCCGTGTCTGCCGTTACTTCTGCCAGACAAACTTTTTTAAGCTCAACAAGGCTGTTACATATGACGAGTTCGATATGATTGACATTCCCGAAGACGAAAGCAATTCCCATGATTCCGATTATTTTGACGAGTCAGAAGATGAAACTGACGATTTCACAGACGCAATTGAGTTTTAATTTTTGAATTTTCACTTTTTAACTCTAACAAAATAGCAAAAAATTACGAGGAAGGTTTTGTACCTTCCTCGTTTTTGTTTACTGCAAATCACTTTCTGAAAGATGAATTCTATCAAAAGTAGCGTCTTTAAAATCGTCTGAAAATGCATTTATTACCAAGGTATGTAAGTTGTAGTAGTACTGAATACCATTTTCATTAAATACATATGTTGTTTCGTTGCTGTTCTTACATTTTCCAACCAACCTGTTAGAAGCAACAGGATTTGCGTCAATCAATGGTGCAATCAAAACAGCCGCCAAAACACATAATATCACTACAGGTATCACTATTTTTATTGGAGCAGGTTTCTTTTTCGGATTAACCTGAACAAAATTCTGAGAATATTCAACATTTGTACTACTATCTGAATTAGTAGAATTATTTACAGTGACATTTTGAACATTACTGTCTGTTGTGTTTGTCACAGGTTCAGTAGAACTATTAACACTGCCACTTGGCTCTGCCGCAGAAACAAATTATTCAAGAAACGAGCTTATCAATGTAATCCTCAGTCACGGCGTTGAAAACATCATAATAGAATAATCAAACTTTTTATCGGGAAGGAGAAATCCTTCCCTTTTTTCATACTACGGACTGAACCGCAACAACTTTAAAGCAATGTTCCTCATTGTCTGCATAAATCTGCGCCGAGAAGAACTCGTCCATATTGCAGAAAAGTCCATACGATTCAATTCCTACATCTTCATCCCTGTCAAGGCGAGCAAGCACTTCGTTGATTTCATCGGTAAATGCAACGATTTCTCCCACATTTTCGGGAATCCACTGCACACCGTCAATTCCGATTATCATTTCCTCATCCCACTTTTTGCGGCACTTTTTAAATGCTTTTTCATCATCAACATAAATATATCTTTCGATTATATTCTTGATTTCCTCAGCCTCATCGTGATACTTTTCAAAATCAAATGCGATAACAAGAAACATTTCACTATTCCACAAATTTGAAATTGCAAAGTCCTTTTTCTCAACAATGTCGCCAAAATCAAAAACATTGTCCATACAGGTTTTATCGTCAATGTACTGGGATAACCACAAATCAATGCCGTCAAAATAAGCTATTTTTTCGTACTTGAAGTCCTTTTCGCCAGAATTTTCAAGGCAATCAAAAATGCTTGGAACTCTATCAGGAAAACACGCCACCGTGATAAATCCCTCATCGGAACAGTTGCCGATATTCACAAATTTTCCGCTGCAGGTGATGTCAATTGTGAATCCGCCGTGATTACCGAGCTTCTGGATTATCTCGCCCGCACTTTCGTCTTCGGTTTCAAAAAGCGTTTCATCGCCCTCAATATCAATATGCAAATCAAAGTCAGCGTTTTCACATCTCTTCGACATCGTTGCATAGGAAAGCAGTGCCAAAAGGTATGCACGGATACCCTTGATTGCTTCGGGATTTTGCGGTGCGTTTTCAAACACAAGCTTTTCGTGGATCTTTCTTTTACAATTCATTAACATAATAATTTCCGCCTTTCATTAACTTAGTAACAATTATTGTTATTGCTCTTTTAATTAGGTTTTTTCTTTCCTTTTCTTTAATAATATTATACCATAAACCACTGTCCCATTATCTACCCTCTGCTCTAAAAAACGGCTTATTTATGCGGTTTTTTTGCGAAAATTCTTCATTTATTAAAAACAGAACATCTTGACAAATGTGTGAATTTTTTGTACAATTAAAAAGTCTGTTTTTATAGGAGAGAATTCGTTTATGGAAAGAGAAAATTTTAAATCCCGACTTGGGTTTATCCTTGTAAGTGCGGGTTGCGCTATCGGAATCGGCAATGTGTGGCGATTTCCGTATGTTGCAGGACAGAACGGCGGCGGACTATTTGTACTTTTGTACCTAATCTTCCTCGTTCTTATGGGAGTTCCTGTTTTGACAATGGAACTTGCAGTCGGAAGAGCGAGCAGAAAAAGTGCTGTTCTCGCCTACAAAAAACTTGAAAAGCCAAAGAGCAAGTGGCACATTCACGGCTGGTTCTGTATGCTCGGATGCTACCTTTTGATGATGTACTACACCACGGTTTCGGGTTGGATGACGAGCTACTTCTACAAATTTGCGACGGGTTCATTTGAAAGCGGAATGACCTCAGAGCAAGTTGGCGGAGTATTCAACGAATTGCAGTCAAATCCGCTTGAAATGGTAATTTGGATGGCGATTATCACCGTCCTCGGATTCCTTGTTTGCAGCAGAGGTATTCAAAAGGGCATTGAAAAAGTCAGCAAAGTTATGATGATTGCGTTGCTCATACTCATTCTTGTACTCGCAGGCAACAGCTTATTCCTTTCGGGTACAGGCGAGGGACTCAGCTTCTACCTCATTCCCGATTTGTACAAGGTGAATGAAATCGGACTTGGCAATGTTATTTCATCCGCTATGAATCAGGCATTCTTCACACTCAGCCTTGGCATTGCGGCAATGGAAATTTTCGGCAGTTATATGTCAAAAGACCACACTCTGCCGAGTGAGTCAATCAAAATTTGCGCACTTGACACATTTGTTGCGATTATGGCAGGTCTTATCATCTTCCCCGCTTGTTTTTCATACGGTGTTCAGCCCGACCAAGGCCCTGCTCTGATTTTCGTAACACTTCCGAATGTGTTCGTAAATATGGCCGGCGGAAGAATTTGGGGTACTCTGTTCTTCCTGTTTATGACTTTTGCGTGCTTCTCAACAATCATTGCCGTGTTTGAAAACATCATTTCGTTCTGGATTGATATGTTCGGCATCAGCAGAAAGAAGTCTGTTCTTATCAACACAATCATCATTCTTATCGCAAGTTTGCCGTGTGTGTTCGGTTTCAACATTTGGAGCGGTTTCCAAATTTTCGGTCAGAATGTTCTCGGTATGGAAGATTTTCTCGTAAGCAATATCCTTCTTCCTGTAGGTTCGCTTGTGTATCTCCTCTTCTGCGTTACAAAATTCGGTTGGGGATTTGACAACTACCTTGATGAGTGTAACACCGGTAAAGGCATTAAATTTTCAAAGGCTTTAAAGCCGTATTTCAAGTATGTACTCCCTGTTCTTGTACTGATTTTGATTGTTCAGGGATTCATAAAATAAGTTAATATATTTCTTTAAAAGCAAAATCCCGACAGTATGTTTTTGATACTGTCGGGATTTTTTATGTCCGCATTTATTAAATTTACTTTTTACGATTGAACTTTTTTACCTTTTCGGAAAGCTTTGTAAGTTCTTCTTTTGAAAGTTCGGGAAGATGTTCAAGATCATCAAGAAACTTTGCACTGCTTTCATCAGCACGAAGTTTTGTGCTTTCGACATAGTAGCTTGTGATTACGCCCGGAACTACTGCAATGATAAGAATTGAACATATGGAAAGAAAAATTGAAAGCACTCTGCCGACAAGCGTTGTTGCAAGCACATCGCCAAGTCCTATTGTTGTGGCAACGCTGAAGCAGTACCATATGCTGTCAAAAAGCCGAGTTATGTTCGGTTCAAAAATCCATATTGCAACACTCACCGCAAAAAACACGATAACATAACTGCACAAAAGCTTAATTGCACCCGTCCGCTTGAGAACAATTTTCAACAGCCTTGTCTTTTTCAAAACACCACCCCCGTCTAAAGTAAATTATAGCAATTTAAGCAACCTCCGTCAAGGCAACAGTTATGCACCTTTAAAGCAGAATTATTAAAAGTAAATTCGCAGTATGTATTCCATAGTAAGGCACATAAATTTCATATCATAAGACAAAGCACCTACCGATTTTGGCAGGTGCTTTTTTCGTCCCCGCTTGGGGATGGGATGGTTCGCCGACTATGTTTATATAATGTGCTACCTCAATTTGTTTTCGTCCCCGAGTGGGGATGGGTTGGTTCTTGAAGAAAACTACCCTGAAGGAATTGATGAAATAGATTTTCGTCCCCGCTTGGGGATGGGTTGGTTCGGATACATTATGTTAAACATTACATTAAACACAGAGATTTTCGTCTCCGAGTGGGGATGGGTTGGTTCTTTATATTTTAAGAATTATAAACGTGGAGATTTATTTTCGTCCCCGAGTGGGGATGGGTTGGTTCATAACTACTGCCCTAACTGCGGTGCGAAAATGGAATTTTCGTCCCCGAGTGGGGATGGGGTGGTTCATCACGCTTATCAGACTACGAAAAGAACTGTAGCGTTTTCGTCCCCGCTTTGGGATGGGTTGGTTCTTGCCAAAGCTGACGAAATCAACGCACAACAGCCATTTTCGTCCCCGCTTGGGGATGGGTTGGTTCTGCAGATTTTAACAGAAATTTTAAAAAATCAAGTAATACGATATAGACACAATAAACAACTGTAAACAAACCATTAACTATACTTATCCAATCACTCAAACAAATATATGAAAAGGCAAGTGCGAAACACTGGTACAAATAACGATTTCATAACACTTATTTATTGCTTTCGCACTAATTGTACACAAATTTTTAAATAAAAGCAAGAGGTTTTGAAAAGTGGTGACGCTAAAATAAGCTATTTTGATATTTTTACAATTTTTCTTAAAATTATTTTGTGAATAATGTTGAAATATGTGAAAATAAGTGATATAATTATGCTAAATTGTACAAAGGATGTTTTATTGTTATGCTGACAAAATTAAGAATGTATATAACAAGTGATGATTTTGAAATTACACGGCATATTTCTTCTGTTTTACACGGAGTTATTATGTCGGTTATTGATACAGATTACGCAAACATTCTTCATAACAGCAACCTTAATCCCTTCAGCACAAGCCTTGTTAAAAATGGCGATGAATGGTGTTGGACAGTTTCAACTGTCGGTCAAGAGGCATACAATAAAATATTCAAGGTTATTGCTGACAAGAGCTTTTCGTCATTTGTACTAACGAGCAAGGAAAACGCTGTTGTAAACATTGTCAAAAAGGAAACATTTGAAATTCCTGTTGAAAATCTTTTGAAAGCAACTTTTAATGACGAGCCGTCATCTGTTTTGAAAATCTCATTTGACACACCTGCTGCTTTTAAAAGCAAAAACGACTATGTTATTGTTCCCGACCTGCACCTTGTTTTTCAAAGTCTTATGAAGAAAGCAACCGCCGCAACAAGTGATGATTCTTTTTTTGACGAGGAAACACTTGACGCACTTGTGCAAAACAGCAAAATTATTTCGTATAATCTTCGCACCGTAAAATTTAGCCTTGAGGGCAGAAGAATTACGGGATTTACAGGTTACATATCAATCTATATAAAGGGACCTTCACTCTTAAAGAATTTTGCTAAAACCCTGTTCAGATTTGGCGAATACCTTGGTGTAGGAATTAAAGCCTCAATCGGAATGGGAGCGTTGAGCATTAAGGAGGATGAAAAATGAATGACAGACAAATAAAAATTGTTTGTTCTGCACTTTTGCATGATATTGGAAAGATTGTTTATCGTTCCGGTGTTAAAATAAATCACAGTGACGGCGGATATGAGTTTCTTAAAAATGAAATCGGTCTGAATGACAGGGATATTCTTGACGCAGTAAGATGCCATCACGCAGTTCCGCTTTCAAAGGCAACTCTTGATGATGATTCGGTTGCCTATATTACATACATTGCCGATAACATTGCCTCGGCAGGTGACCGCAGAGAAAATGAAAACGGCGAGCCGGGATTTGCAATAAACACACCTCTTGAAAGTGTATTTAACCTTCTTAACAACAACAATCAAAAGCTGTATTACAAGCCGGCTATGCTTGATGATTCAGGTGATTTTATAAATTGTCCCAGCGAGCAAAAAGAGGAGTTTACCTCAGGATATTATTCGGCAGTAAAGGAAAAGTTTAGAAATCTGCTTACAACAATTGATTTTTCAAAGCCTGTTGAGCAATATGTAAATTCACTGCTTGAACTCATTGAAGGTCTTTGCACATATATTCCCTCCTCTACTTCTACAAAAGAGGTTGCCGATATTTCATTATTTGACCATTCAAAACTTACCGCTGCATTTGCGGGATGTATATACACATATCTGAAAGCTAACGGTATTTCCGACTATAAAACCGAGCTTTTTAAAAATTCCGAAAAATTTTATGACAAAAAAGCTTTTATGCTCTATTCCCTTGATATTTCGGGAATTCAAAAATTCATTTACACAATCAATATTCAGGGTGCTCTCAAAACTTTGCGAGCAAGGTCTTTTTACCTTGAGATTTTTATGGAGCATATTCTTGATGAGCTTCTTGACAAACTTGAGCTTTCAAGAGCAAACATAATATATACAGGCGGTGGACATTGCTACCTTATTCTTGCTAACACTGATGAAACAAAGCAAATACTCGATGAATTTGAAAAGGCTGTCAACGGATGGCTTATTGATAACTTTGCAACAGGTCTTTATGTTGCAGGTGGATATGCCGAATGCAGTTCAAATGACATTCAGAACAAACCTGACGGAAGTTATGCAGAACTGTTTGCTGAGATAAGCAAAAATATAAGTCACAAAAAGCTGCACAGATACAGTGCAAGTGATATTCTTAAACTAAACAGTTCATTTCCCGGTGACGGAAAAAGAGAATGTAAGTGCTGCAAGTCGCCCTCATTCCTCGTGAAATCAATTTCTGATAACGGACAGGAAGAATACAGGTGTGAATTTTGCAACAGCCTTATTAAATTATCAGACGATATACTTAACAAAGAATTTTTTGCTGTTCTGAAAACAACTCAAAAAGCGGGAATTAAGCTTCCTTTTGGTTGCAGGCTTGTTGCCGATGACGCAAATTCTCTTAAACAAAAGATGAAGGACAGCTGTGAATATGTAAGAAGTTATTGCAAAGGAAAATTGAATATCGGACAGGATATTTCAACTCATCTATGGGTTGGTGATTATCATGCAAAGAATAATCAGACAGATGAGCTTGCCAAAAGTTCAACCGGCATTAGCAGAATTGCCGTTTTGCGTGCTGATGTTGATAATCTGGGACATGCTTTTGTGAGTGGATTTGACCGTGATGATTGCGGAAGAAAATATGTTACTCTTTCTCGAACAGCATCACTTTCAAGACAACTTTCTCTCTTCTTTAAACATCACATAAATTCAATTCTTAAAAACGGAATATATGGTAACATTTCAAAATCAGGCAAAAGAAATATTTCTATTGTATATTCAGGCGGTGACGATGTATTTGTTGTCGGAGCATGGGACGATGTAATAAGCTTTGCCGTTGACCTTACCGATAAGTTTCGTGAATTTACCGAGGGAACATTAACAATATCGGCCGGCATAGGAATTTATGACTTCTCCTTCCCTATTAGCATTTGTGCGCAGGAAGTTGACAAACTTGAAAGTATGTCAAAAAGTTATTCAAAACATAATAACGACAATCCCGAAAAGAATGCCGTTACTCTGTTTGACACAAAAGATGTTTTTAAATCAGAGTTGCTTTCAGGAATCGAGTTGAAACAAACATACAACTGGATTGATTTTAAAAACAAGGTCATTGCAGAAAAGCTTGACACATTAAAGGAATTTTTTGGATTCAAAGTTGAAAAAGATGATTCCGATAATGATTACGGTACAAGTTTTCTGTACAAATTGATGTTTCTTCTTCGTAATTCAGATGCAGACAAAATTAACTACGCAAGGTATGTTTATCTGCTTTCACGAATGGAACCGAGTAAAAACAGTACAGCCGAAGCGGTTTCAAAGTACAGAAAATTCTCTGAAAAAATGTACGAATGGATTAAAAATCCCGAGGACAAGAAACAGCTTTTGACAGCTATATATATTTATGCTTATCTTGTACGAAAGAGAGGTAACTGATATGGGATATAACAATTATAATAACAATAACTATAATAACAATAGCTATAATCATAATAACCGCAGTAACAATTCCAACAGAAAGTCAAGTTATCAAAAAGCTGAGCCCCTACCCTATACGAAACTCAGCAACAAGAATTATGTTGATCTCGCCGAAAAGGTTATTAAACATATAAAAGATACAGAAAAGCCGGCAAACATTATCACAACAACAAAACTCAGAAGTATTCTTTCATTAAATTCAGAAATTTATA
>ERZ773103.4516-NODE-4516-length-10027-cov-18.422984_pt1 | contig 10027 bp, 9 predicted proteins | sample MGYA00511118_ERZ773103 | MGnify/ENA primary metagenome ERZ773103 (study PRJEB29015, sample SAMEA2737821) | human gut metagenome | biome: human gut; feature: human-associated habitat; material: faeces | place: China | collected 2012 ... | reverse complement strand
TCCGGCGGCAAGCTCGTCGTCTACCCGCCGAAGGACGCCGCCTTTGACCGCAGCGAGAACATCGTCATCGGCAACGTGGCACTGTACGGTGCTACGGGCGGCACGGCGTTCATCAACGGCGTGGCCGGTGAGCGCTTCTGCGTGCGCAACTCCGGCGCAACTGCCGTTGTGGAGGGCGTGGGCGACCATGGCTGCGAGTACATGACCGGCGGCACGGTGGTCGTGCTTGGCAAGACCGGCAAGAACTTTGCAGCCGGCATGAGCGGCGGCATCGCCTACGTGCTGGACGAGGACTGGGACTTCTACCAGCGCGTCAACAAGGACATGGTCAGTCTGGAGCCTGTGGAGCACAAGTACGATGTATCGCTGTTGAAAGACCTGATCCGTGAGCATGTGGAGCTGACCGGGTCGCCGCGCGGCAAGGAAATCCTTGACAACTTCGGCGAGTATCTGCCCAAGTTCAAGAAGGTCCTGCCCCACGACTACGACAAAATGCTGCGCCTGATCGCCCAGATGGAGGAAAAGGGCGAGGACAGCGAGCAGGCCCAGATCGAGGCGTTCTACGCCATGAAAAGCGCAAAGTAAGGGAGGCAGAGTACCATGGGCAAACCGACAGGATTTATGGAAATTACGCGGCAGACCAGTTTAGAGCTGCCGCCCGAGGAGCGCATCCGGAATTTTAACGAGTTTCACGTCCCGCTGCACACCGACGAGCAGCAGGCCCAGGGCGCACGCTGCATGGACTGCGGCGTCCCCTTCTGCCAGAGCGGCGTTCAGCTGGGCGGCATGTTCAGCGGCTGCCCGCTGAACAACCTGATCCCCGAGTGGAACGACCTGGTCTATCAGGGCAAGTGGGATCTGGCCGTGCACCGGCTGATCGCCACGAACCGATACCCGGAGTTCACGAGCCGGGTCTGCCCCGCCCTGTGCGAGGCGGCCTGCACCTGCGGCAACGTCACGGGTGACCCGGTCACGGTCAAGGAAAACGAGCGCGCCATCGTGGAATACGGTTACGAGAGCGGCGCCATTCATGCCGTGCCGCCCCCGGCCCGCACGGGCAAGACCGTGGCGGTCATCGGCGCAGGTCCCGCGGGCCTGTCCGTGGCCGACCTGCTCAACAAGCGCGGCCATCGCGTGACCATCTATGAGCGCGAGGACCGCGCGGGCGGCCTGCTGATGTACGGCATCCCCAACATGAAGCTAGAAAAGTGGGTCATTGACCGCCGCGTGAAGATTTTGCAGGACGAGGGCATTGAGTTTGTTTTTAACGCCGACGTCGGCAATACCGTCAGCGCCGAGGAGCTGAAGGCCCGCTATGACGCCGTGGTGCTGTGCTGCGGCGCGAAGCAGGCCCGCGACATCCAAGCCCCGGGCCGCGACGCGCAGGGCATCTTCTTTGCGGTGGATTACCTGACCAGCGTGACCCGCAGTCTGCTGGATTCCAACTTTGCGGACGGCAAGGCGGTTTCCGCCGCGGGCAAGCGCGTGCTGGTCATCGGCGGCGGCGACACCGGCAACGACTGCGTCGGCACGGCCATCCGCCAGGGCTGCGAGAGCGTCATGCAGCTGGAAATGATGCCCTGCCCGCCCGCGGCCCGCGCCCCCGGCAACGACTGGCCCGAGTGGCCCCGCGTGCTGAAAACCGACTACGGCCAGCAGGAGGCCATCGCCAAATTCGGCTTTGACCCCCGCGTCTACCAGACGACGGTCAAGGAGTTCTACAAGAACGAGGCCGGGCAGGTCTGCGGCGCGCTGATCTCCAAGCTGAAAAGCGAGGTCGTGGACGGACGCCGCCAGATGGTGCCCACAGGCGAGGAGTTCACCGTGGACTGCGACCTTGTGCTGATCGCGGCAGGCTTTACGGGCTGCGAGCCCTATGTGGCCGATGCGTTCGGCGTCGAGCGCACGAAGCGCGGCACCGTGGCCGATGTGAAGTACGCCACTGCAGACCCGAAGGTGTTCGCCTGCGGCGATATGCGCCGCGGCCAGAGCCTTGTCGTCTGGGCGCTGCGCGAGGGCCGCGACACCGCCGCCGTCGTGGATGAAAAGCTGATGGGATATACGAACCTGTGACCTACTTTCTTTGAAAAGAAAGTAGGCAAAGAAACTTTAAAACCTTAACCCATACATGGGCCGCCCCGTAGGGGCCGGGCATGCCCGGCCCGCAAGCTTTAGAGGGGCTGACCCTTTAACCCATACATTGTAGGGCGGGGCACCCTCACCCCGCTGCGGCGGCCTGAGGGCAGGCCACCCTACATACTGCCCTGCGGGGCGTCGAGGACGCCGCCTCCTACAACATACAGCATAACACAAAAAGGCACCTGCCCACACGGACAGGTGCCTTTTTATATCATATTACCGCTCGCACTTCCAGAAATGACAGCTGTACGGTTCCAGCGTGCTGCCGCCGCCGAAGTCGTGGTCAGCGCCTGTGATGAGGTCCACCGCGCGGCCGCAGCCCGCGTCAAAGTGGGCGTCAAACGGATTGCCGTCCGCGTTGATGGCCACCAGCACCCGCTCACCGTCGGCGTAGCGCTCAAAAATCAGCTGCTTGGGCTGGACCAGCACATTGCGGTAGCTGCCCCGGCACAGCGCCTTGCTGCCCGTGTGGGCGTGGGCCAGCGCCGCGATCCAGGCGGTCAGGTCGTTCTCCTCGGGCTTCTCCACCGCCGGGCGCAGCGTCGGGTCGCCGTTGCGCTTGTCGCCCTCCATGCCCCATTCACTGCCGTAGTAGACCGACGGCACACCGGGCATACCGAACAGCAGACCGTAGATGGGGCGTAGGCAGCCCTTGTCCGTCAAAATCGTCGCAATGCGCGTTACATCGTGGTTATCCACAAAGCTCAGCAGGTGCTTGCCCGTGTACAGGCACCACTGCTCGGAGCCGAACTGGCGGTTCAGGCTGTAGCTGATCTCGTGCATGTTGCCTGTGTTGAAGCTCGAATACAAGCCCTTGTAGCACTCGTAGTTCGTTACGCTGTGGCAGGCGTGGTCGTTCATCCAGCGGTTGTAGTCGCCGTGCAGCGTCTCACCCACCAGTGCGAACTCCGGCTTGATGCTGTCGGCCAGCCCGCGCAGCTCGGCCAGAAAGCCGAGGTCGAGGCAGTAGGCAACATCCAAACGCAGGCCGTCGATGTCGTAGTCCCGCACCCAGCCGCGCACAACGTCAAACAGGTAGTTTTTCACCGCCGGGTTCTGCAGATTCAGCTTGACCAGCTCGTTGCAGCCCTCCCACGCTTCATACCAGAAGCCGTCGTTGTAGTTGGTGTTGCCGTCAAAGCTGATATGGAACCAGTCCTTGTACGGGCTGTCCCAGCGCTTCTCCTGCACATCCTTGAACGCCCAGAAGCCACGGCCCACATGGTTGAACACGCCGTCAAACAGGATTTTTATGCCCGCCGCGTGCAGCGCCGCGCAGACCTGTCTGAGGTCGTCGTTTGTGCCCAGGCGGCAGTCCACCTTATTGTAGTCGCGGGTGTCATAGCCGTGGGCGTCGCTCTCGAACAGCGGGTTGAACAGCACGCAGGTCGCGCCCAGGCGCTTGATGTGCTCCACCCAGTCCAGCACCCGCAGAATGCGGTGCTCGCCCGCCTGCGCCTGGTCACCGTCGTTTTGCAGCGGTGCGCCGCAAAGCCCCAGCGGGTAGATCTGATAAACCACTGCCTCATCGTACCACATGTTGTTTTCCTCCCCGAATTAAAACTTCTTTTTCAGTTTTGGCTTGAGTATGACGTGGTAATACCGCGTCAGCGCCGCCAGTGCGCGGTCACACAGCCAGAACGACAGGTTGCCCGCGGCCAGCAGTGCTGCCAGCATCCCGATGCCGTCGGCCAGCAGCTCGTCCAGCACGGCAGGCCCGAGCAGCGCAAGCAGCAAAAGATACACCAGCACCGTGCCCGCGTTGAACACCGCGAATTTCAGCACCCAGCGCAGGAGCGTGCTTTTTACGCCGTTCAGCTTGACGCGCAGCACGGGGTAATACCCCATGACCAGCACGTAAAACAGCGCCAGTTCGGTCTCCGGCACAAAGAGCACGGCCAGAATTGCCACGCAGACGTAGAGGGTCAGCGCGTAGCGCGTGCCGTATTCCTCCAGCACCGGGATGAGCAGGAACGCCGCCAGCATCGGCGCGGCATAGGTGCCGATCTGCAGTGCACTGCCCAGCAGCAAAAGCACCACCGAAAGCGCCCCCAGCATACCGCAGAGGGCTATCTTCTGGCTTTCCGTTTTGCGCATCGTTCCGCCTCCCACCGCTTTTCGATTCTTGTACATTATACCCTATTTTGTTTCACATTGCAAGGCATCCATCTGTGCAACCGTACAAAAATTGTAGCCCTGCTCCTGGAAATAGGCGATCATATCGGGCAGAGCCTTGACGGTCTGACCTGTTGCTTTTGTATCATGCAGCAGGACGACACAGGTGTCCTGACCATCGGCATCGCGGCGAATGTTGCGCAAAATCTGCGCGGCATCCGGGTGGCTGGCGGTGGCGTCCTCGGCGCAGACGTTCCAGTCGATCCAGTGGTAGCCCTTGTCCTCGGCCTGGGCCTTCAGGGCCTTCATGATGCCGTTTCCGCCGTAGCGGTGGCTGACTGTGTTTGTGCTGCCGCCGGGGAAACGCAGCCAGTCGATGGCCGCCACATCCACATACGGCTCCAACGCCTGGCGCAGCGTTCTGATGTCCTGCCAGAATGCGTCGGTGCTCGCATAAATTTTGGAGTATTGATGCGTCGCGCTGTGCAGCGCGATCTGATGCCCCGCCGCCGCAATGTCCGCCACAAGGGGCAGATATTTTTCGTTGGCGTCCTGCGCGCAGACAAAGAAGGTGGCCGGGACCTGCTCCCTATCCAAAATTTCCAGAATTGGCCGGGTGTTTTTGCTGGGGCCGTCGTCAAAGGTCAGGCAGACGATTTTGGGCAGCGCCGTCTCCCCCGTCGCCGCCGACACCGCAAAGCAGTCGTTGGGGGTGTCGGTCTCGGCGTACTCCCGGTGGTACAGCAGATGGATGATGCCGGACAGCATCACCAACATAGCCGCCAGCACCACGCCCGCCAGCAATCTTGCGTTTTGTTCCTCTCTGTCTGCATCCCGCCGCATGGCAAGTCCCTCCTCTGTTTTGGTCTGGTACAAGGTATGCGGGCACGGCGGGAAATAGACATAGGCAGCGGTGTATGGTATAATAGAGAAAACACTGTGGGAGGCCCGCCGCATGAAGCTGAAGATCACTAAATCCGACAAGCAGGCGCTGCTAGCGGCACTGGCGGTCTGCGGGATCGGCATACTGTTTTCCATCCTTATTGTGCTGGGGATGGATATTTACCGCAAGCATACCTACACCAGCGTGATTTTGCCGGACGCCTACCGCATTACCGACATGAAAGCGACGGCGCACACCTCCTACTCTGTCAATGGGAGCAACACCGATTACGTCTACATCATCACGGTCAAGTATGAGATCGACGGAACCAGCTACACGGACACACTGCAAATTTTGCAGGGCACCCATTTTGCCACCGAGCTGCACGCGCGCTACCTGGCCGACAACGCCCCGGAAGAAGTGCTGGGCAATTTGTATTATTCCGAGAAAGACCCGTCCCATATTGGGCGGTATGGGGACGATTCGCTATTCGTAGAGTAAGTAACAAAACGCGGGAAACTGCCCTTTTACCGGCAGTCTCCCGCATTTTTCTTTATTTGTTTGGAGTTCTTTTCGGTTCCTTTTCTTGCAAGAAAAGGAATAAAACTCTCGTACTTATTTCGCTCTCGCCTCGTGCATCGCGTTGATGCGCTTGCGCCACAGGCGCGGGGCAAAAAGGGCCAGCATCGGGTAGAGCTCCAGACGGCCCGCCAGCATGTCAAAGGCCAGCAGCAGCTTGGCCGGAGCGGAGAAATCCGCAAAGCTGCCCATCGGGCCGACCATCTCAAGGCCGGGACCGACGTTGTTCAGGCAGGTCGCGACGGATGTAAACGTCGTCACCAGATCGAACCCGTCCAGCGAGAGCAGCAGCACCGACAGCGTCAGCAGCAGCATATAAATGTTGAAATAGTTGTGCACACCGCGCAGCGTCTTTTCGTCCAACGGCTTGCCCTCAAAGCGGACCGTCGTCACGGCATGGCTGTGCAGCATCTTGTTCAGGTCCTGCCGTGCCGCCTTGAAAAGGATGATGACGCGCGATACTTTCAAGCCGCCCGCCGTCGAGCCCGCGCATGCGCCCACAAACGTCAGGATCACGATCACGATGCGGGAGTAGGTCGGCCAGAGGTTGAAGTCCGCCGTGGCGTAGCCGGTGGTCGTGACGATGGACGACACCTGGAAGAACGCCGTGCGCAGCGCCGTGCCGACACTGTCGTACATACCCGCGATGTTCGCCGTGATCGTCAGCGTCGAGAACGCGACGATGCCTAAGTAGACGTGCATCTCCTCGGAGGCGAACGCCTCACGGAAATGACGCAGCAGCAGGAAATAATACAGGTTAAAGTTAATGCCGAACAGCAGCATGAACACGCCGATGACGATCTCAAAATACGGGCTGTTGTACGCGCCGACGCTCAGCGCCTTGTTGCTGAAGCCGCCCGTGCCCGCCGTGCCGAACGCATGAATGAGCGCGTCAAACAGCGGCATACCGCCCGCGCAGAGCAGAATCGTCTCGATGACGGTCATGACCAGATAAATGGCATACAAAATCTTTGCGCTGTCGCTCAGCTTGCTGGAAATTTTTCCGCAGGTCGGGCCGGGGACCTCGGCGCGCATCAGGTGCATGGCACGGCCATCGGTCATGGGCAGCACGGCCATGGCAAAGACCAGCACGCCCATGCCGCCGATCCAGTGGGAAAAGCTGCGCCAGAACAGCGTGCCGTGGCTCAGCGCCTCGACGTCGGTCAGAATTGTCGAGCCTGTCGTCGTAAAGCCCGAGACCGTCTCAAAAAAAGCATCGACAAAGGACGGTATCTCGCCGGAGATGACAAACGGCAGTGCGCCGAAAACCGACATCAGCACCCAGACAAGCGCCACGATGGCCAGGCCGTCGCGAGCGTAGATTTTCGTGTTTTGGGGGGTGCGCAGGCTGGTTATCAGGCCCAGCACCAGCACGATCAGCGTCGGCCACAGGAAGGAAAGCACAACGCTCCACTCGCCGTAGATGGCGGCGCAGCCCATGGGAAAGAGCATGAGGGCTGCTTCGATCAGGAAGATGCGCCCCAGCACAAACCCTACCATTTTATAGTTCATGGCTGCGCCCTCACTTTACAATGTCGCGCAGCGAGTGCAGCGTTGTGTCGGTGGTGACGATGACGACATCGTCGCCCTCCTGCAGGGCATCGTTGCCGGACGGGATGACTGTCTGGCCATTGCGGCGCACGATGCCCGCCACCAGCAGCCCCTTGCGCAGGGTCAGATCCTTCAGCGGTACGCCGATGAATGGCAAACCCGGCGCAACGTTGAATTCCAGCGCCTCCACGCGCCCGCCCACCAGACGGTGCAGCGTCTTGATGTTCTCCGACTCAAAGCTGTTCTGCATGGCGCGGACGTACATGGCAATGGACTCCGACGTGACCGACGCCGTGGAGACGACGCTGTCCACCATCCCCTTGGCAGCGGCCAGCTCGGCGAAGGACTCGCGGTTGATCTTGGCCACGACCTTGCAGGAGTTTATCTGGGAGGCGTACATCGCCAGAATGATGTTTGTTTCGTCCAGGCCGGTCAGCGCCACAAAGGCGTCCATATCGGTGATGCGCTCCTCACTCAGCAGCTCGGCATCCGCACCGTCGCCGTGGATGACCAGCACGCCGGGGAACTTCTCGCTCATCTCCTGGCAGCGGGCCGCATCGCTGTCGATGACGGTCACCCGCTTCTGGATGTCCTGCAGCTCCTTGACCAGATAGTAGGTCATCCGGCTTGCACCGACGATCATGACGTTGCTGGCCTTGGCCTTGAACAGGTTCAGCTTGCGGAAGAAGGATTCCAGATCCCGGGCCGAGGCCGTCAGGTAGATCTTGTCCCCGGCCCGCAGCGTAAACATACCCGTGGGGATGATCGTCTCGCTGCCGCGGGCGACGGCGCAGATCAGAATTTTGACCCGGATATTGCGGTACAGGTCCGACAGCTGCAAGCCCACCAGCGGGTTGTCGTCGGCCAGGCGGTACTCGATCAGCTCAAACCGCTGGCGGCAGAACTGCTCACGCTTGATGGCAGACGGGAAACGCAGCACGCGGGCGATCTCACGCGCCGTGGCTTTTTCCGGGTTGACGAACATCGACAGACCAAGGTCATCGCGCATAAAGCGCAGCTGCTTCTCATACTCCGGGTTGCGGATACGCGCAATCGTGTGCTGCGTGCCCAGCTTTTTGGCGACGAGGCAGGCCAGGATGTTGATCTCATCACTGGACGTTGTGGCGATCAGCAGGTCTGCGCCGTCCTCAAACGCCTCTTTCTGCACGTCATAGCAGCCGCCGTTGCCGGCCAGACCGCGCACGTCATAGATATTGACAATGTCCTCGATCAGGTCATGGTTTTGGTCGATGACGACAATGTCGTTATTTTCCGCCGTAAGCTGGGCGGTCAGGGCACGGCCAACCTTGCCGAGGCCGACGACCACGATTCTCATTCGAACGCTCCATTTCTCTTTTTCAAAGCAGGAACACATGTAGGGGCGACCATTGGTCGCCCGCGCAGCCTTATCGCTGCCCTGCGTTCCCCCATCGTTTCCTGCATGGCAAGCGGGCAGCGGGCAAACAATGCTCGCCCCTACTAGCGCCGCGTCCGGCTATGCAAGCAAGACTTGTACATTATTAAGCCCATTATAGCAAAGCGGGCAGAAAAAGCAATAGGACACTTTTACGGAACGTCCAGGTTTTTTTAAAAAATCCGCAATTTTGTGCTGTGCAGGGCAAATTTTGCGTTGACAAACGCGGATTTACTTGTTATAATTAGATGCTGTGTGAAATCACACGGTTATCCTTGTCTTTTCCGTTAAAAGAGAAGGCCTAATGTCCAAAAGGAGGTGCACAGAATATGGCTAAGTACGAAACCATGATGGTTACCACCGCGAACCTCGACGAAGAGGCTTCCAACGCTCTGATCAACAAGTTCAAGAACCTGATCGCAGCGAATGGTACGATCGATTCTGTTGATGATTGGGGCAAGAAGCGTCTTGCTTACCCCATCAACGATGAGACCGAGGGTGTGTACACGGTGATCAGCTTCACCAGCGAGCCCGATTTCCCGGCTGAGCTGGACCGCGTTTTCAAGATCACCGAGGGCGTTCTTCGCAGCATGACTCTTGCTGTTGAGGAGTAAGGAGTAAACCAATGCTGAATGTTGTTGCAATCATGGGCCGCCTTGCCGCGGACCCGCAGCTGCGCCAGACTACGACGGGCAAGAACGTTGCGTCGTTCCGCATCGCCTGTGATCGCGGACGCCGTGACGCCAACGGCCAGAGTCAGGCTGACTGGCTGGATGTTGTCGCCTGGGACCGCACGGCAGAGTTTGTCTGCAAGTATTTCCAGAAGGGTTCTCTGATCGCCATTGACGGCCGTCTGCAGAGCCGCAGCTATCAGGACAAGAACGGCAACAACCGCACCGCGATTGAGATCGTGGCCAACAACGTCAACTTTGCCGCTCCCAAATCCGCAAACGCCGCACCGATGGGTGATGCCGGTTACGGCGCACCCACGGCAGCCCCCGCTCCCCGTCCCGCTGCACAGGCCGCCCCTGCACCGAGCTATTCTGCCGGCAGCAATGACGACTTTGCACTGATCGAGGATGAGGGCGACCTGCCGTTCTAAAATCGAAAGTATCATTCTAACAAGGAGGTTTCCACAATGGCTATGGATCGTTCTTCTCGTCCGATGCATCGTGGCCGCAAGAAGGTTTGCTCCTTCTGCGTTGACCGCGTCGAGCACATCGATTACAAGGATCTGCCCCGCCTGCGCAAGTACGTGAGCGAGCGCGCCAAGATCATTCCCCGCCGTGTTACCGGTACCTGCGCTTTCCATCAGCGTGAGCTGACGGTTGCCATCAAGCGTGCCC
>ERZ773103.4508-NODE-4508-length-10041-cov-9.049269_pt1 | contig 10041 bp, 12 predicted proteins | sample MGYA00511118_ERZ773103 | MGnify/ENA primary metagenome ERZ773103 (study PRJEB29015, sample SAMEA2737821) | human gut metagenome | biome: human gut; feature: human-associated habitat; material: faeces | place: China | collected 2012 ... | reverse complement strand
TCGTTAGGGTTCATAACAGAACCACGTACTGTAGGTCTGATACCCATGTGACGCTTACGTCCTGCTTTACCAATGTTGATCAGGCTGTGGTCTCCATTACCAACCACACCGATAGAAGCACGGCAAACGATCGGAACCATTCTCATCTCTCCTGATGGAAGACGAAGTGTTGCGTATTTGCCTTCTTTAGCCATCAGCTGCGCGCTGTTACCAGCGGAACGAACAAGCTGACCACCTTTTCCAGGGTACAGCTCGATGTTGTGGATCTGTGTACCTACCGGAATTTCTGAAAGAGGAAGGCAGTTACCTACTCTAACCTCTGCTTCAGGTCCATTCATTACCTTCATACCATCTGTAAGTCCAGCTGGTGCAAGGATATATGCTTTTTCACCATCTGCGTAGCAGATCAGTGCGATATTAGCTGTTCTGTTCGGATCGTACTCGATTCCGATTACAGTTGCCGGAATACCATCTTTTCTTCTCTTGAAGTCGATGATTCTGTATTTCTTCTTAGCTCCGCCTCCGCGGTGTCTAACTGTGATTTTACCCTGGTTGTTACGTCCTGCCTGTCTGCTCTTAGAATCCAGCAGAGATTTCTCAGGAGTCTTCTTTGTGATCTCTGAAAAATCAGATCCAGTCATCTGTCTTCTGGAAGGCGTATATGGGTTATATGTCTTAATTCCCATGATTACTTCTCCTTTCGAATTACTAATTATTCATCTCACGGAATTGCACCGTATACTCAGTTTCGTTCTTACAGTCCCTCGAAAATCTCGATATCTGCGCTGTCATCTGTCAGCTGAACGATTGCTTTCTTAGTCTTAGCTGTCTTACCGAACTTCCATGTTCCACGTACTCTCTTCTGTTTTCCGTCAAGGTTCATGGTGTTAACGCTCTTTACTTTTGTTCCTGCGAACATTTTCTCTACAGCTTCTTTTACCTGAGACTTTGTTGCCTCTGTGTGTACCAGAAATGTGTATTTCTTCTCACCCATCAGCTCCATGCTCTTCTCAGTTACTACTGGTTTAAGGATTACATCATAATACTGAATGTTTGCCATTATGCGTACACCTCCTCGATTGCCTGTACAGCAGCCTTAGTAGCTACTACTGTGTTATATTTCAGAACGTCAAATACGTTGATTGTATTTGTCTTAGCTGTCTTAACATCAGCAATGTTTCTAGCAGAGATCTCTGCATTTACATTACCATCTTCAAGAACAACCAGTGCCTTGCTTACATCTAAGCCTTTCAGCATGTTAGCAATGCTCTTTGTCTTGATCTCGCTAAGTGCGATCTCGTCGATAACGATGAACTTGTTCTCTTCAACCTTTGCTGTAAGCGCAGATTTCAGAGCAGCTCTCTTCTCTTTCTTATTCATCTTGAATGAATAATCTCTTGGAGTCGGTGCGAATACTACTCCGCCGCCTGTCCACTGTGGAGATCTTGTAGAACCCTGTCTTGCATGACCTGTTCCTTTCTGTCTCCATGGTTTTCTTCCGCCACCAGATACTTCAGAACGTGTTTTAGCTTTCTGTGTACCCTGACGTTTATTTGCAAGCTGGTTAACAACTGCCATGTGTACTAAGTGCTCATCAACTTCTACACCAAATACAGCATCGTTCAGTTCCATTGTACCAACTTCTTTACCTTCGATATTGTAAACTGCTACGTTTGCCATCTCTAGCGTTCCTCCTTTCCTTAGTTAAAGCCTACTTGCCAGACTTTACTGTCTCTTTGATTGTTACTAAAGATTTCTTCGGTCCCGGTACAGATCCCTTAACCAGAAGCAGGTTCTTTTCAGCGTCTACGCGAACAACCTCAAGATTCTGGATTGTGATCTTCTTGTTACCCATCTGTCCTGGCATCTTCTTTCCTTTGAATACCTTGCTCGGATCAGATGCAGCTCCGTTGGAACCAGCATGACGGTGGAACTTAGAACCATGTGTCATAGGTCCTCTGTGCTGATTGTGTCTCTTGATCGCGCCCTGGAATCCTTTACCTTTAGAGATTGCAGTTGCATCGATCTTGTCGCCAGCCTCAAAGATATCAGCTTTGATTTCCTGAGCCAGTGCATATTCATCAGCGTTCTCAAATTTGAACTCTGCCACGTATCTTTTGCTTGTAACGCCAGCTTTTGCAAAATGTCCCTGCTCAGCCTTTGTCACACCGTGACGATGAACGATTTCTTTTTTACCATTTTTGTCTTTGTTGACTGTCTTATCTTTCTTGTCAACAAAACCAACCTGTACTGCACTGTATCCATCATTCTCTACAGTCTTGATCTGTGTTACTACACAAGGACCAGCCTGAAGAACTGTTACAGGAGTCAGTACTCCGTCTTCGTTGAAGATCTGAGTCATTCCGACCTTCGTAGCCAAAATAGCTTTCTTCATTATAATTACCTCCTTGATTTACAGCGGAACACCACATGAGTGTTCATCCTAAATGTTAGGACTGCTTATTTGTTTTTCATTTTGATATCAATATAAACACCAGCCGGCATTTCCAGTCTGGACAGTGCATCTACAGTTTTCTGTGTAGGTGCGATGATATCAATCAGTCTCTTATGAGTTCTCTGCTCGAACTGTTCTCTGGAATCTTTGTATTTGTGAACGGCTCTCAGAATTGTTACAACTTCCTTCTTAGTTGGAAGCGGAACCGGTCCACTCACCTGTGCTCCATTCTTCTTTACAGTTTCGATAATTTTCTTAGCGGACGCATCAACCAACTGATGATCATACGCTTTCAAAGTGATTCTCATTACTTGACTTGCCATAAAAAAAGTCGCCTCCTTTTCGTACTTTTAACTTCAGTACGACAAGCGGTGACTGTACACTCTCCCGTGTGTGTCGTGAGAAACTCACACGTTGTTACCACATCTCAGTGGCCGTTATAGTTTCGTACAGTGACTTGTCGCCAGTTTCCTAACTTGACATTCGCTCCACGGAAAACCCGTCATTTTCAGACGGCAACCTCGCGCTTCACAGCTATCAATGTCACAGCTTTTTCAGTATATCGGATATCTTTTATATTTGCAAGGTTTTTTTTGTTTTTATTGTACTTTTTTTCATACAATCCAAATCCCGGTATTTTTACGCTTTTCACATCCAAAAACCATGCCTGTTATCCAGAAATATCCATTTCTATTGCCATTGACCATTGTGCCATTATATTATATCATGTTATATATAAGGAAACGTTATGGTTAAGGATTCTTCTTTTACCATCATATCATATATCCATTATAATAGGAAAGAAGGGAATTACATGGATACAAAAAGATGGAAAGTCATGCTTGCCGCAGATGACTACGGCAGCTTTACCCGCGTAGGCGAAGAGCTGGGCTACACACAGTCCGGCATTACCCAGATGATGAAAACGCTTGAAAAAGAAGTTGGCTTTTCTCTATTTATAAAGGATAATCACGGCGTCACATTGACCAAAGAAGCAAAAGCATTAATTCCTGCCATCCGGAATCTTTTGAACGCCGACGAAGAGATCAACCAGGAAATCGCTTCACTGAAAGGCGCGCAGGTCGGCACGATCCGTATCGGCACATATCTCAGCTGTTCGATCCACTGGATTCCTAAGATTATCCGCGAATTTCAAAAAAGTTATCCTGACATCCGCTTCAAGATTATAGAGGGAACCGAGGGTGATCTGGCAGAGTGGATTGAAAACCGACGGGTTGACATCGGATTCATCAGTTACCAGAAGAATCAGCGTTATCAGTTCCTGCCGGTCATGGACGATGAACTTTACGCTGTAGTTCCTTCCTCACACGAATTCGCCAAACAGGGGAAAATCCCTCTGGAATGGTTTCAGGACGCTCCTTTCGTTGTTACCGACTACACGCCGGGCAATGACGTTCATCGCATTTTGAAGCAATATAAGATCAAACCAGATATCCGCTATGTCACCATCAACGAATTTAGTTCCATTTCAATGGTAGAACACGAATTAGGAATGACAATACTTCCGGGGCTTCTGCTCCGTGGGCAGGTCGGGGATTTTGCTGTACGTCCGTTAGTACCGAAAGTTTACAGACAACTTGGACTGGCATTCACATCCCAGGATGCCTTATCACCAGCCACCAAGATATTCCTAAAGTACGCCAAAGACTTTCTTCTGGATGATTAACCGATTGCTTTTTATATCTCAAAATTTCCATAAAAATATCCTCCCAGATCAATATATTCCAATATCAATCCGGGAGGATATTTATCTCAGTCAAGAAGACTCCCACCTCTTCAGGTGGTGAGTAATAGCAAATCTATCTCATCGCTTTGCTTTTTTCTTTCTTAAAGACCCTTATCATAAAATAGCTAAAACCACCAATGTAACCTACCACTGTAATTATCATCATAATAATTGCATCCATCGTCATAAAGAACACCTTCTTTCACAATTCTACCTGCAGTTCTCTTCTTTTGTTATCCGACCTTTTGCTGTTTTGCGGTTGAAGAACTTGCTAAGCGCAATACCAACAACAATCACCACACCAAACTGCAACAGTACAGTACCTGTATTATCCTGAATAATAAATGGATTCAGCCATGTATCCGGGAACCATTCCTTTGTCTGAAGCAGCCAGTAGCCAACCATAATCACTACCAATACAGGCATGATGCGCATACATGTATTAAAGTACCATTTCGGAAGGCGAATCTCTGCACCCTTCGCATTGACTTCTTCTGTTCTTAGCTTCTCTACACCATACTTGATTGCAAGAATTGCTATAAAGGCTCCACTAACGAGAAGTCCGAGTCCCCATACCCAGTCCTGATTATCAATATTATTCAGAGACCATGCCGAGAAGCATCCTGCCACGAAACCTGCGAAGCAAACGCCTACAACAGCTTTCTTACGACCAACACCCATATCTACCACACACTTCACCCCAACTTCGATCATTGAGAAAAGCGAAGTAATCGCTGCAATCGCAAGCAGTCCAAAGAAAATAAACGAAATGAATCTTCCACCAGGAATCGTTGTAAACAACTGATAGATGTAAATGAATGTAAGTCCGAAATTACCCTGGCTCAATGCTTCCGTTGCCGCTTCCGGTGTTGCAGAAAGTGCGCAGATTGCCGGAATTACAACAAGTCCGGACAGAATTGCTCCGAGGTTATCGCCAAGCCCCATGATCAGACAGCTGGTCGGGATATCCTCATCTTCTCCTACATAATTAGAATATGTGATAATAAAGCCCCATCCCGCTCCGGTACTCCAAGCAGCCTGAATAAACGCCTGGATCCAGGTATTCGGACTCAGGATATACTCTTTCTTAATTGTAAACAAATACTGAAGCCCCTGATCTGCGCCCTTTAATGTCACTGCATAGATTGACAGCCCAACAAGAATCGCAAACAATGCCGGGATTGCAACTTTACAGAACTTTTCAATTCCACCTGCAATCCCCTGATACACAATAAAACAGGCTAACGCAAATCCGATCGCATGAAAGAAAATCACCTGTGCCGGCGAATCTGTAAATGAGGTCCAGATCGCCGCCGTAGTATCTGTTGTCAGATTCGTCTCAAATGAAGCAACGGACTTCACAGCATATTTAAGGCAGTATCCCTGAAGCACACAATAATAGCTCATAAGGAAGAAACAAACCGCAACTACAAAAAATCCCATCCATGTATATTTCTTTCCGCCGAAATCACGAAAAGATCCAATACATCCAAGTCTCACCTTTTTACCGATCGCCATTTCCGTCGACAGAAGCGGAACAGCAAAAACCAGCATCGCAATTGTCCAGGCCAGAATAAAAGCTCCGCCTCCATTCGCCGCACAGATTCGAGGAAAGCGCCACACATTACCAGTTCCAATACACATACCCAGAGCAGCAGCTATATACCCTATGGTACTAAATTTTTCTTGTTTCTGTTCCATAAAATTGCCCCCATTTCCATCCATAACATGCGCAAGTCATGTTACTTAATATCAATTACCCACACTTCATCTTTATTTAAATTTTATCATCGCGCTATTTTAAAGTCAATATTGAAATTATATATATTAATATCGGTATAACTATCACTTATCACCAAGAGCATATCGTTCCTCAAATTAAGCAATCTATTTTCAATCTTATTTAAGTACTATACTTATTTTTATTGTCAATTTATTTTTATATGCATTATTGTCATTTTTTTAATATTTGTATATATTAGTTTTTCTAATGTCTATATTATTACATCTTATGCTGTAGCTATCTCAAGAGAAAGAGCACGGAATTTCCAGATGTATAAAAAAGAACTGCCCCGTAACGTTTTGTCTACTAGAATCCAGTCTAGTACAAATTCTAGTCCATATTCTAGTTTTGCTTAAGAAAAATTTAATTATTTGCACCATATTGATTGACTTTTAACAAGGAGACTGATACAATCAAATTAAAGAAAGTGACACATATTTCTATAGTGAATTTGACAAATCGGGGTGTCAGATTCACGTACATATATAGGCGTGATCACTTTGCACATTTACAATTTTATATTAATCTGGAGGGATGTTTTATGGCAATGTACATTTTGAAGGCACTCTGTGTAATCGGTATTCTTCTCAACGTTATCCTTATGGCTAAGAAAACTAAAGAGCTTCGTGCTAATCCTGAAAAGGATCCTGAGCTTGAACTTAACGGTGAAGAACTGTGGAAACGCGGATTACAGCCAAAAAACTTAATCGCCACATGTATCATCGGTTTCTTTGCTAACTTCTTCGATACTTTAGGAATTGGTTCTTTTGCACCTTCATCAGCTGGATTCAAATTTACTAAGGCAGTAGACGACATCTTAGTACCTGGTACCCTTAACGTAGGTGATACCGTTCCTGTATGTGTAGAGGCTTTCCTGTTCTTCGGTTTTGTTGAGATGGATATTCTGACACTCGTTCTGATGATTGTTGTATCTATTCTCGGATCATTTGTTATGGCTGATGTCGTATCTAAGTTCGACCGTAAGAAAGTACGTTATGCTCTGTTCGTTGGTTTGTTTATCCTTGCTTCTGTAGTTCTTATGAAGAACCTGGGCGTTGGTCCGTTCGGTACACAGGGTGAGGCACTTGGACTTCGTGGAATCAAGCTTGTAGTTGCTGTTGTTGGTAACTTCATCTTTGGTGCTCTTATGAGTATCGGTGTAGGTCTGTATGCACCTTGTATGGCTATGGTACTTGCACTCGGAATGAATGCAGGTTGTGCATTCCCGGCTATGATGGGATCTTGTGCATTCCTGATGGCTTTCGGTAATGGTCCGAAATTCATCTCAGCTGGGCGTTTTGATCCAGTTGCCTGCTGGACACAGGCTATCTTTGGAGCAATTGGTGTATACGTAGCTTACAAATTCGTAGGTTCTATGGATATCAATGTTCTGACAAAGGTTATCGTTGTTGTTGTATACATCACATCATTCCTGTATCTGCATGATGCAATCAAGAAGGGCGATGCAGCATAGGCAACATTCAAGAAAACTAAATATAGTAAATACAAAGGAGTTTGAATCTTATGATTCAAACTCCTTTTTCATTGAATGAATTCTTTTATTTTTCTTCTTTATTATCTTGATCCGTTGCCATCTGCATCTGTGTAGCTCTGATTTTCGCCTTAAGCACTGCATTCTTGCAGACATTTACAAACTTCGCAGGCTTCCATATATATTTAGCCCCACTCTTCTCCAGAATAAAATCTTTGAACAAAGATGCCTCTCCTGTAGTAAAATTCGCCTTTTGTAACACAATCAGATCATCATTATTCATTCCCAGATAAAAGTCTGCTTCATCTTCCCAGACGCAATACACCTCTTTATAATTAGCAAGGTGTTCTTCCGTCCCTTCTTGTGGCTTATCAGCTCTTATACCGGTATTACCAAATAGATATGTTATCTCTTCATCTACATTAACCTGCGAATTACTCTTCATCAAATACACCGATATATACTTTCGGAACAACCCCATCAATATCAGTACCGCACCAAATATATAGCCAATTACTTTTCCAACCATTGCAATGCTATCTGCCTGCTTATACATCAAACCAATCAACATCACGCCCATTGCAATCATATAAACCGTAGCTGCCGGATGTTCCACCCTGTTCTTAAATTCTATAAATGTCAGCATCAGCCTGGTGTCACGTTTTGTTTCCACCACATAATGATTCTTTCTGCGATCTTCCTGAAGCTCCTTATTCATATTCTCCATCTTATAGCCACATCCCCTTCCAGTCTTCCATAGCAAAAGGGAAATACATTTCCACTTTCAGGAAATGCATTTCCCTTTGTATGTATATCTTTATTTAATTGCTTTTTCTTCGCGTTCTTTCTTCTGCATCTTGAGTTTCAACAGAGCCTTTGCTTTCAGGCAGTCTAATCTGGTCATGTTATTCTCGCCCACAACGTCCGTCTCTGTTCCGTCCGCGCTCTTATTAATATCGATAATCGCATCCAGATAGTCATTCACAACTACGAACTGAGCAACTGTACCGTTAAATGTAATTCCCGTTACCGGAATACCTCTTTTACCAATCTGCTCCACAGTGTTCGTATAGTCAACGTGGCTGTTGCCCCAGCCATCGCAGGAAATAATAACTCCGTCTGCTCTCATACATTCTGCCATAACAGCAGCTCTTGTTCCTACGAACATCTTCTCTTCATTACCATCCGGTGTTCCCACAAGAAGGATTCCAAGAAGATCAAGGTCTGTATCCTCTGATACCACTTCCAACAGAGGATCTCTAAAATGATGTAATGTAGTCTCTTTGGTCGATGGTCCAATTCCCATAATTCTCTTCCTCCTTATTGCATAGAGCGGATGATTCCGTCTCTGTATTCATTTGGTGTGATCATCACCGGCATATTCTCCATATCAATAATCGACTTGGTTCCCTCTGAACTGGATGGCTCTTTCGGGAACAAATGAGTATCATACATCGCGCCCTGTCCGGCTACCTGCTTAATGATCAACACACGCTTACCACCCGGACGCACCACATCATTGTAGACATGCTTTTCTGTACACTGATTACCATTAAAGTTCTTCAATTTTGCTCTAAAAATATCAATAAACTTATCACATAACAGATGTGCTTCCGTCGGACCAGGCCTCTCCTGTCCCATTCCCGCTGCAAGTGTTACATCAAAGGAAATAATCACATCATCATCCCCTGGTGTACCTGCCCGGTTAAGCACCAGCCGATCCTTCAGATTACCTTCAGAGGAGCCAAATTCATGACACTGCTTTCCATTCACATCTACTCCGGTCAGCATCACATATACCCCTGTAATTGTATGTGTGATCCCCTCTCCAAGCACTCCAAGTACCTTTGTCGAAATCGGGATGATATCCATGATCGTATTCGTCCACCGGTCATGTTCACCCGGCTGGATCACCTGAATATCAATATCTTTAATATACTTCGCATTCTTTAGTAAATCCGGAATGATGTCTTTACACACGGTCATCTTACCGCCTGTCGTAATATCGTTGCGATCCCCCATCACAACTGTATCCATATGATACGCCTTAATCGTGAGCCGGCGTAGTTTTTTCTCTTCAACTGCCATAATAGAGCTCCTCCTTCTGACTCATATTTCAGATTCTAATCTCCAAATTATCTAATTATATTTTACCATAATCCCAAATTATTTCAATCATTTCAGATATTTGTTCTTACTTTTCTTACAATTAAATCAGGTAATAAGAAAGGGAAATGGCTACGCCATTTCCCTTTTAATCTAACGACTAACTATTAGATCTTAGCAACATACTCGAATGGCAGTGGTACGATCTTTCCAGGTGTCTGGATCTCTTCCAGCTGCTGAAGAGTAGCTTTAACGATAGCTGTCTGCTGTTCCACATTGTGTGGACCACCTGCATTAGCTCCCATCGGAACCAACGGAGCAACCGCACGTGGTGTACCAGTCTGACGTACGACTGGTGGAAGGGCTGCAATAATAACTGTAGGAATTCCAGCCTCTTCAATCGCTCTCTGCACCAATACTGCAGAGCGGTGGCAGGTACCTCATCCAGCGGTGAGGAT
>ERZ773103.4492-NODE-4492-length-10075-cov-3.414571_pt1 | contig 10075 bp, 7 predicted proteins | sample MGYA00511118_ERZ773103 | MGnify/ENA primary metagenome ERZ773103 (study PRJEB29015, sample SAMEA2737821) | human gut metagenome | biome: human gut; feature: human-associated habitat; material: faeces | place: China | collected 2012 ... | reverse complement strand
GAACGTTTAGTTGCAGATGGTGTTGTGGAAGTTATGCTGCTTGGACAGAATGTAAATTCATACGGTAAGAATCTCGACGAACCAATGACATTTGCAGAGCTTTTAAAAGAGATTGAAAAAATAGACGGACTTGAAAGAATCCGCTTTATGACTTCCCATCCAAAGGATTTATCGGATGATCTGATTGAGGTTATGAGTCAGTCGAAGAAGATCTGCAAGCATTTGCATTTGCCTGTTCAGTCTGGAAGCAGCCGGATTTTAAAACTGATGAACCGTAGATATACCAAAGAGCAGTACCTGGAGTTGGCACGGAAGATCAAAGAACGTATCCCTGACATCTCTCTGACAACAGATATCATTGTAGGTTTTCCGGGAGAGACGGAGGAAGATTTCCAGGAGACTTTAGATGTTGTCAGAAAAGTACGTTATGACAGTGCGTTTACATTTATTTATTCAAAACGTACCGGTACACCGGCGGCGACAATGGAGGATCAGGTGCCGGAGGATGTAGTAAAAGAACGTTTTGATCGTCTGCTGTCAGAAGTACAGACGATCGCTGCCGAAGAATGTTCCGTACATGAAGGAAAGACCGTTCAGGTTCTGGTTGAGACTGTCAGTGATCATGACAGTACTATGGTAAGCGGAAGAATGAGCAACAACCTTTTAGTACATTTTAAAGGAGACGAAAGTCTGATCGGTACTTTTGTCAATGTGCATTTGACAGAATGTAAAGGATTTTATTATCTGGGAGAAAAAGTATAATACTTCCATCCATAATATGAACAAAAAACGTCCACACTATATAAAAAGTGAGGGCGTTTTTATTATGAGAAAAATAGGAAAATATCTTTTTATATGGGGACTTGGTGGTTGCATTTATTACAGTTTTGAATTAATTTTTCGTGGGTTTTCTCACTGGTCGATGTTTATACTGGGAGGAGTTTGCTTTTGGTTTATGATAAGGCAGGGGGAATTGGTTGGCTGGAGTGAGCCTATTTGGCGGCAGATATTAAGAAGTGTGATATTTGTGACTGCGATGGAATTTATAACGGGTATTATTGTAAATAAGTGGCTACATCTGGCAGTTTGGGATTATACAGATCAGCCTTTCCAAATATTTGGTCAGATCTGTCTGCCTTTTATGATTATTTTTTCGGGATTATGTGCGATAGGGATTGTATTTGGAGGATATTTGGAGTGTCTGTTGTTTGGGATGGAAAAACCTAAATTTCATGTGTTATAAAAAGTTTGCTCTTTTATCTTTGAATCAAAAATGATATAATATTATGTAAAAATGTTTGCAAAAGAGGAGATTGAACAGTGGCAGAATTAACACCTATGATGCAGCAATATATGCAGACGAAAAAAGAATATCCGGATTGCATATTGTTCTATAGATTGGGAGACTTTTATGAAATGTTCTTTGATGATGCACTTACTGCATCGAGAGAATTGGAGATTACACTGACTGGAAAGAATTGCGGACTAAAAGAGCGTGCCCCGATGTGCGGTGTTCCGTACCATGCTGTGGACGGCTATTTGAACCGGTTGGTATCCAGAGGTTATAAGGTTGCAATCTGTGAGCAGGTAGAGGATCCGGCAACTGCCAAAGGTCTGGTGAAGAGAGAAGTAGTCAGGATTGCAACTCCTGGTACGAATCTGGACATGCAGGCACTGGATGAGACGAAGAATAATTACATTATGTGTGTCGTTTGTATTGAAGATCGTTTTGGAATGTCAATTGCGGATGTGACGACCGGAGAATATCTGGTGACAGAGGTTGGAGACAGTGAGAAACTGTTTGATGAGATTTATAAATATATGCCGTCAGAGCTTATTTGTAATGAAGCGTTTTATATGAGTGGAGTGGACCTTGATCTTTTGAAAGAAAAGTTAGGAATTGTAATCTACTCTCTGGATGCATGGTATTTTGATGATGATATCTGCGAAAAGACTCTAAAAGAGCATTTTCATGTGAAAGCACTGGAAGGACTTGGAATTCAGGACTATGACAGTGGAATGATCGCAGCAGGTGCACTTTTAAAATATCTTCTTGAGACGCAGAAGAGAGATTTATCGCACATTACGACACTGTCTGTGTATGCTTCGGGAAAATATATGCTGCTTGACAGTTCTACGAGAAGAAATCTGGAACTTTGCGAGACGCTCCGGGACAAGCAAAAACGTGGATCTTTACTCTGGGTGTTGGATAAGACGAAGACCGCTATGGGTGCGAGAACACTCCGCAAATTTATTGAACAGCCATTGATAGATCGCAAATTGATAGAACGAAGACTGGATGCTGTAGACGAGTTGGTACATAATGCGATTTCAAGAGAAGAGATCAGGGAATATCTGTCACCTGTCTATGACCTGGAACGATTGGTCTGCAAGTTTACCTATCAATCTGCAAATCCAAGAGATCTGATCGCATTTCAGACATCACTCAGCATGCTGCCATCTGTGAAATATATTTTAGAAGAGATGCAGTCACCTCTGTTAAAAGAGTTGTATGATGAATTGGATACTTTGGAGGACTTGTGTGCACTGGTAAAGGAATCTATCTGTGAAGAACCGCCGCTTGCCATGAAAGAGGGCGGAATTATCAGAGATGGATACAATGAAGAAGTAGACCGTCTGAGAAATGCAAAATCAGACGGAAAAGAGTGGCTGGCAAAATTAGAAACTGATGAGCGTGAGAAGACAGGCATTAAGAATCTTAAGATTAAGTATAATAAAGTATTTGGATATTATCTGGAAGTAACCAATTCGTTTAAAAATATGGTGCCGGATTATTATATGAGAAAACAGACACTGGCAAATGCGGAACGTTATATTACGCCGGACTTAAAGGAGCTGGAAGATACGATTCTTGGTGCTGAAGATAGACTGTATGCATTAGAATATCAGCTTTATACAGAAATCAGAGACAAAATTGCATCGCAGATCGTGCGTATTCAGAATACAGCGAAAGCAGTAGCAAATATTGATGCTCTGGCGTCACTTGCGTTGGTGGCAGAACGGAATCAGTACGTCAGACCAAAGATTAATGAAAAGGGTGTTATTGATATCAAAGATGGAAGACATCCTGTTGTTGAGAAGATGATCCCGAATGATATGTTTATCGCGAATGATACATATCTAAATGATAAAAAGGATCGGATCGCAGTTATCACGGGACCGAATATGGCCGGTAAGTCGACTTATATGCGTCAGACAGCACTGATCGTATTGATGGCACAGATTGGCTCGTTTGTACCTGCTTCGAGTGCGAATATTGGATTGGTGGACCGTATCTTTACACGAGTGGGTGCATCGGATGATCTTGCGAGTGGACAAAGTACTTTCATGGTAGAGATGACAGAAGTTGCAAATATCTTAAGAAATGCTACAAGCAAGAGCCTTCTGATTCTGGATGAGATCGGACGTGGTACCAGTACTTTTGATGGACTGAGTATTGCCTGGGCGGTGATCGAACATATCAGCAACAGCAAATTACTGGGTGCAAAGACTTTATTTGCGACTCATTACCATGAACTTACAGAATTGGAAGGTAAGATCAGCAATGTAAATAATTATTGCATTGCTGTCAAAGAAAAGGGTGATGACATTATTTTCCTGCGTAAGATCGTAAAAGGTGGTGCTGATAAAAGCTACGGAATCCAGGTGGCTAAATTAGCCGGGGTTCCGGAATCTGTAACCAACCGTGCCAAGGAGATTGTGGAAGAATTGGTGGAGGCAGATGTCACTACCAGAATCAAAGATATTGCGTCGCAGGGAATGGATGGACAGGCAACCGTAAAGCAAAAAGCAAAGCATTATGATGATGTGGATCTTGCACAGATGTCCCTGTTTGATACGGTAAAGGATGATGATATTATAGAAGAACTGAAAAATCTTGACGTAAGCAATATGACACCGATAGATGCGCTGAATACCTTGTATCAGTTTCAGAATAAGTTGAAGAACAGGTGGTAGACATGGGAAAAATACAGGTATTAGATACTGTCACGATTGATAAGATCGCTGCAGGTGAAGTAATCGAACGCCCGGCTTCTGTGGTGAAAGAATTAGTAGAGAATGCGATCGATGCCGGTTCTACGGCAATTGTCGTAGAGATCAAAGAAGGTGGGATATCTTATATAAGAATTGCTGATAATGGAAGCGGAATCCAAAAGGACGATGTAAGAAATGCATTTTTAAGACATTCTACCAGTAAAATCCGAAAGGTTGAGGATCTTACGCATATTCATTCTCTGGGATTTCGAGGAGAGGCACTTTCAAGTATAGCAGCTGTTTCACAGGTGGAACTGATCACAAAGACAAAAGATAATGTATTTGGCACAAGATATTGCATTTCCGGAGGGAAGGAAGAAAGTCTTGAAGAAACCGGAGCGAAAGATGGAACTACATTTATCATCCGTCAGCTATTCTATAATACACCGGCCAGACGAAAATTTTTAAAGACGCCAATGACGGAAGCAAGTCATATCGGTGATCTGATGACCAGACTTGCACTGTCGCATCCAGAAGTGTCTTTTCAGTTTATAAATAATGGTCAGTCAAAATTACATACTTCTGGAAATGGTAATTTAAAAGATGTGATTTACCATGTATATGGGCGTGAAATTGCGTCTAATCTATTAAAAGCAGAGCAAAAAAATGACTGGTTCTCCATTCGTGGATATCTGGGAAAGCCAATTATTTCCCGTGGTAATCGAAACTTTGAGAATTATTTTATCAATGGTAGATATATAAAAAATAATATCATAGCAAAGGCAATTGAGGATGCGTATAAGGATTTTAGCATGCAGCACAAATACCCGTTTGTGGTTTTGCAGATGGACATAGATGGAGAATGTGTTGATGTCAATGTGCATCCTGCCAAGATGGAATTAAGATTTAATAATCAACAGGAAGTTTATAATGCGGTTTATGATGTGATATGCAGTGGCCTTCATGAAAAAGAACTGATACCACATATAGAAATCGATGTGCCGAAAGTGACAAAACCCGAAAAGGCGGCACAGACAGTGCAGCCAATACGGACAGTGCAGACAAGTCGACCAACGCAAGCGATACAGCCGATTCGAGAAGTACCTCCAGATCCGGTTGAATATAATCTGGATTATTTCATGCAGAAGATGAAAGAGAGAGTGACTTCGTATTATGAACAGGAGAAAAAATCAAAAGAACCAGCAAGCGAGAACATAAAGGACAAAAATGATTTTGAAATAGAAGAACAGCTTTCCGAGAAACTTCCAGAAGAACGTCCAGAGCAAAATAGTCAGATAAAGGAAGAGATAAAGCAACTGGACTTATTTGAGGAAAAACTTCTTTCAAAAGAAGCGTGCAAAGAACATAAAATTATCGGTCAGGTGTTTGATACCTACTGGCTGGTAGAATTTAAAGATAATCTTTATATTATAGACCAGCATGCAGCACATGAACGTGTTTTATATGAAAGAACTCTGAGGGAAATGAAGACAAGAGAGTTTACTTCGCAGATGATCAGCCCTCCGATTATTTTGAATCTGAGTATGCAGGAAGCAGAGCTCCTTGAAACGTATAAAGATCAGTTTGTAAGGATCGGATTTGAGTTTGAGGAATTTGGAGAAGATTCTTACGCGGTCAGAGCTGTTCCGGATAATTTATTTAGTATTGCCAAGAAAGATCTGCTCCTTCAGATGCTGGATGGTCTGTCAGATGAGATCACCAGAAATGCATCCCCGGATCTGATCGATGAAAAGGTTGCTTCCATGTCTTGTAAAGCAGCGGTTAAGGGGCATATGAAACTTTCAGTTTCGGAGGTGGACGCACTGATCGGGGAACTTCTGACACTTGAAAATCCATATCATTGTCCACATGGACGTCCGACGATCATTGCTATGAGTAAGCGTGAACTGGAAAAGAAATTTAAGAGGATAGTATAAATGAAGAAGAAACCATTAGTGGTACTAACTGGGCCTACTGCTGTGGGGAAGACCAATGCTTCGATTAGTCTTGCAAAAGCAATAGGCGGGGAGATTATTTCTGCCGATTCTATGCAGGTATATAAATATATGGATATCGGTTCTGCAAAAATTAAGCCAGAGGAGATGCAGGGCGTTCCTCATTTTTTGGTGGATGTGTTAGAACCAACAGAGGAATTTAATATCGTTCGTTTTAAAGCGATGGCGACAGAAGCAATGGAAGAAATATACCGCAGAGGACATATTCCGATCATTGTAGGTGGAACAGGGTTTTATATCCAGGCGGTACTGTATGATATTGATTTTACCGAGCAGGAAACGGATCATACCTACAGGGAAGAACTTGAAAGATATGCGGAAGAATATGGTGCTGAAAAGCTGCATAATAAACTGCGTAAGGTAGATGAAAAGGCGGCGGAAGAGATTCATGCAAATAATGTAAAGCGAGTGATCAGAGCATTGGAATATTATCACCAGACGGGACAGAAAATATCAGAGCACAATGAGAAAGAACGAAAAAAAGAATCTCCGTATGAATTTTTTTACTTCGTCTTAACGGATGAGCGGAAAACGCTTTATGAACGAATAGATAAAAGAGTGGATCTGATGATAGAAGAAGGTCTGGTGGATGAAGTAAAAAGATTAAAAAAAATTGGATGTACCAGAGATATGGTGTCTATGCAGGGGCTTGGATATAAAGAAATTTTAGATTATCTGGATGGTCTTTGCACATTAGAAGAAGCGGTCTATAAAATCAAGAGGGATACCAGACATTTTGCCAAGCGGCAGCTTACATGGTTTCGAAGAGAACGCGAAGTTCGCTGGATAGACAAATCCAGTTATGAACATGATGATGAGAAAATAAGGAACGCAATGTTAAAACAGATGGAGGGAGTACTATGTTGCGAAGATTGATCGGGGGCTCTAAATTTGTCAAAAGATTAAACACGCTGATGGAAGTTTATGCATCCACACAGGATTCACATGCTACATACTTGGAACTGTTAAAATTAAAACCACTGGTTAAAACCATTGGTGAGGATGCGTTATATGAGTTAAACCGGGCATCCCTTCTTTATGACATGAAGCACTACCGAGAAGCGGCAGATGTAGTACTGGAAATTCCATCGATTAATCCGGAATTTGACGCAAAATGTGCGATCGTTAAGACAAAGATCATGGATGCTTTGTAAAATAAATTAGAAAAGGAATAAAAATATGTTAGATATGCATCAGATATATGAGCAGATTGGAATTCGAAAATCTGTATTAGAATTTGGAAATAAAATAGAAGCGGAATTAAAAGAAAGATTTGATGCCATTGATGAGATGGCTGAGTATAATCAGTTGAAAGTGGTTCATGCAATGCAGGAAAATCGTGTCAGTGCAGATTGTTTTAACTATGCAAGTGGATACGGTTATGATGATTTTGGAAGAGACATTTTGGAGAAAGTATATGCATCTGTATTTCACACCGAGAGTGCACTGGTACGTCCACAGATTACCTGTGGTACGCATGCATTAGCGTTAGCATTGGCAGCAAATTTACGTCCGGGAGATGAACTACTTTCTATCGCCGGTAAACCATATGATACATTGGAAGAAGTCATCGGTATTCGTCCGTCCAATGGTTCTCTGGCAGAATATGGAGTTACTTATGCCCAGGTAGACCTCTTAGAAGATGGAAGTTTTGATTTTGATAAGATTAAAACCGCATTGAATGAGAAGACAAAATTAGTTACGATCCAGAGATCCAAAGGCTATCAGACAAGACCGAGTTTTTCGGTAGCTCAGATTGGTGAAGCAATCGCATATGTAAAATCAATCCGTCCGGATGTTATATGTATGGTGGATAACTGTTATGGAGAGTTTGTAGAAGCACTGGAGCCAAGCGATGTAGGTGCGGATATGGTGGTTGGATCACTGATCAAAAATCCTGGTGGTGGACTTGCCCCGATCGGTGGGTATATTGCGGGACGTGAAGATCTGATTGAGAATTGCGGTTATCGACTGACCTCGCCTGGACTGGGAAGAGAAGTAGGTGCTTCATTAGGCGTTATGCGTTCATTCTATCAAGGGCTTTTCCTGGCACCGACCGTCGTATCCGGAGCATTAAAGGGTGCGATTTTAGCTGCGAATATTTATGAAAGATTGGGATATCATGTAGTTCCAAATGGATCAGAGAGCAGACATGATATTATCCAGGCAGTAGAATTTGGAATCCCGGAAGGAGTAATTGCATTTTGTAAAGGAATCCAGGCGGCTGCACCGGTGGATTCTTATGTGACGCCAGAACCGTGGCCAATGCCAGGATATGACAGTGATGTTATTATGGCGGCAGGTGCATTTGTTCAGGGATCTTCGATTGAACTCAGTGCGGACGGCCCGATCAAACCACCTTATGCGGTATATTTCCAGGGAGGTCTTACTGCACCGCATGCGAAATTGGGAATCTTAATGTCTTTGGAATATCTGATCAGAGACGGAGTGATTTCGGAATCAGCGATAAAGGATATTTAAATGAAGAAAATTGTAGTGATCGGAGGCGGAGCATCTGGGATTGTAGCAGCAATTGCAGCGGCTCGCACCGATAAAAATGCTAAAGTATATATAATAGAACAAAAAGAAAAACTGGGGAAAAAGATTCTGGCAACAGGAAATGGAAGATGCAATCTGACAAATCTGGATATGACAGAGGCGGCATTTCGCGGAGATTCGATGAAAATCGTGGCCAGTGTATTAAGCCTATTCGATCAGAATCAGACACTTGAGTTCTTCTCTTCACTGGGACTTGTGACAAAATGTCGGGACACGTATGTATATCCTCGTTCAGATCAGGCACAGACGGTAGTGACACTTTTGACAGAAGAATTAAAAAGACTTGGAGTCACTTGTATGACGGAAGTGAGGGTGACAGGTATCGTCCCGAATAAAAAGGGATTCCGTATTCAGAAGTCCGGTGAAAATCTACAGGCAGATAAAGTAATCTTAGCTTGTGGAGGAAAGGCGGATGCAGCACTGGGTTCTGATGGAAGTGGGTATCAGCTTGCAAAGTCCATGGGACACCATATGTCATCAGTTGTGCCGGCACTTGTGCCGTTAAAAGTTAAGAAATACGCTTATGCAAAAGCATCCGGAGTGCGTACAGACGCAAAAGTAACGGCAATCGTGGCTGGTAAAGTCATGGCAGAAGATACTGGCGAATTACAGATGACGGCGTATGGACTTTCCGGCATCCCTATATTTCAGATCAGCCGATATATCGCAAAAGGATTACAGGCAAATCAGGCAGTTTCTGTGAAAGTGGATTTTTTGCCGGAATTTACAGAAACTGAGTTTATGGATTGGATTTTAAAGAGGGTAGAACAGTCGGAAGATATCAATGTAGAGATGCTACTCTCTGGTATTTTTAATCGTAAATTAGTTCCGGAATTGTTAAAGAGTGCGAAGTTAAGAGGAAAAGACTCTATCAGAAAAATAGCAGACGCAAAGTGGAGGGAACTGGTTAGAATCTGCAAAGGAGAACTGTTCGAAATTGAGGATACCATGGGGTTTGACCGTGCACAGGTATGTGCCGGCGGGGTGAAGACGAAGGAAGTTCATCCGTCTACGATGGAATCTAATTATTTAAGAGTACTTTATATTACCGGCGAATTGCTGGATGTAGAAGGAATCTGTGGGGGCTATAATCTACAGTGGGCATGGGGCACCGGATATCTGGCAGGAAAGGATGCGGCAAAATGATTCAGATCAATCAATTAAAACTTGATATTCACCATAAAGATACAGATTTGCGCAGAAAAATTCTAAAGGTACTGCACATTTCAGAGGAACAGCTACTTTCTTATACTATTAGAAAGCAGTCGATTGATGCAAGAAAAAAGCCGACACTTTTCTATGTGTATACAGTTGACGTGGAAGTAAAAAAAGAAAATCAGATAAAGAAACACTGCAAAAATAGCAATATTAAATTTATAGAAACACCGCAGAAATATGAATTTATTCCATCTGGTGAAAAGACACTTAAAAACTGCCCGGTCATCATCGGAACAGGTCCTGCCGGATTATTTTGCGGTTATCTCCTGGCTGTGAATGGCTACCAT
>ERZ773103.4491-NODE-4491-length-10075-cov-6.168962_pt1 | contig 10075 bp, 4 predicted proteins | sample MGYA00511118_ERZ773103 | MGnify/ENA primary metagenome ERZ773103 (study PRJEB29015, sample SAMEA2737821) | human gut metagenome | biome: human gut; feature: human-associated habitat; material: faeces | place: China | collected 2012 ... | reverse complement strand
CTTCTTACCACAAAAATTCACTTTCCCACATATCTACACCGGAATCCTGGAACACGTTCCTGAGCCTTCTCCTTAAATGCTCTTTTGTGACACCTTTTTTCAGGATAACTTGCAGGAATCCGCCTCCGCCGGCTCCTGAGATAAACTTTCCATCAATGAGATCTTCACAGGATTCAAAAATCTGATCAATACATGTGTTAGTTGATCCTGCATCCAGTTTCTTCGATACCTCCCAGTGCCGGTTCAGCAGTTTTGCAAATTCATCAATCCGCCCCTGTTCCAGTTCATACCGCATCAAAACTGCCAGATGTTTCATTTCTTCCAATGCTTCAATGGATTCCGGACGTCCGCCGATATATCCGCCAACTACATATCTCAGAAGATTTCTGGCAAGGCGTCTCTGTCCGGTATAAATCAGTGCAAACCGTTCCTGAAGCTCTGCTTTTGTTGCTTCATCCAGTTCTATGTGTTCTACTTTAATTTCCTGTTTCATCCCCGGCTTTGTTGTAATGTATTTCACTCCTGGAGTCAGGCCTCCTACCTGATCCTGCCAGCCGCCGCCTGTACTCATGATCTGTTCCAGATTCAGTACCAGTTCATATATATCGGAATCGCTCCAGGCTGTTCCTAAAAATTTTCCAAGAGCACGAACACAGGCTCCTGAAAGGATACTGCTGGTTCCAAGTCCGGAACCCTTTGGAACGCCTTTTACACGAGTGGACATGTAAAAGCCGCCGCCCATCTCATCCAGGATGGAGGTGGTGCCGCCTGCGGCGAAGTAGGAGATCAGGATGGCCACCGCCACGATCAGGATGGAGGCGATGGTGGACATCAGGCCCAGGGAAATGCCGCCGATGATGATGGTAGCGGCGCCGGTCTCGGAAGCGGCGGCCAGCTTTTTGGTGGGCTTATAGTTATCAGAGGTAAAATACTCGGTGAAGTAGCCGATGAGAGTACCGCCGATCAAACCGCAGAGGATGGCAATGAAGATGCCCCAGCAGTTGTTCTCCGGGCCGAGAATGAAGTAGCACAGGGGGGCGGCCACGATGGCGGAGAGGATGGCGGCGGTGTAGGTACCGGTCCGCAGGGAGGTCAGCAGGCTCTTCTGGGTGGCGTCCTCCTTGGTCTTGACCAGGAAGGAGCCGATGATGGAGCAGATGATGCCGCACACGGCCAGCGCCATGGGCAGCAGCATGCCCTGCCAGCCGTAGCCGGCGCAGGCACCCAGCGCGAAGGTGGCCAGGATGGAACCCACGTAGGACTCATACAGGTCGGCGCCCATGCCGGCCACGTCGCCCACGTTGTCGCCCACGTTGTCGGCGATGGTGGCGGGGTTGCGGGGGTCATCCTCGGGGATGCCGGCCTCCACCTTGCCCACCAGGTCAGCGCCCACGTCAGCGGCCTTGGTGTAGATGCCGCCGCCCACACGGGCAAACAGAGCCATGAAGGAGGCGCCGATGCCGTTCATCACGATGATGTTGCCCAGCTGGACAGGATCGGTGATGCCGGCGCCGAAGTGGAGAATCATCAGCCAGATGCTGATGTCCAGCATGCCCAGGCCCACCACGGTGAAGCCCATAACCGCGCCGGAGGAGAAAGCCACCCGCAGACCGCGGTTCAGGCTCTCCGATGCGGCCTGGGCGGTACGGGCGTTGGAATTGGTGGCGATCTTCATGCCGATCAGGCCGGCCAGCATGGACCAGATCCCGCCGGTGAGGAACGCGAAGGGGGTGAATTTGGACAGCATCTCGCCGCCGCTGGCAAAGGCGATGATCACCAGAACCACAAAGACCACAGCAAAGACCTTTGCGACGGTGGAGTACTGATGCTTCAGATAGGCGTTGGCACCCTCGCGGATGGACTGCGCGATCTTCTGCATCGTGGCATTGCCCTCTGAGTAGGACATGACTTTCTTGCGTTGGATTGCGGCAAACAGCAGCGCCAGAACAGCGCCGATGAAGCCGATCCACAGATAATTTTCCACGAACGACACTCCTTTTCTTTTTGCACATTGCCTGGGAAAGACAATGCGGAAACGAATAACACACCAATTTTAGCATAACCGAAAGGATTTGCAAGTCTCTCCCTCTTTTTTTTTGTGAATTCAAATAAATTTCACAAAAACCACAAAAAAGAGAGGGAGGAATTGGCGAAAAAGGGCAGAGTTACAAAGAGGGAATTCCGGGCTCTTTTTCCCCTCAATTCCGGCCCCAGGTAGAGGGCTGGAAAAGAATCAAGATGGGGAAGATCTCCAGACGTCCCACCAGCATGGCCATGGAGAGCACCACTTTGCTCAGGGAAGAAAAGGCGGCAAAATTGCCCAAGGGCCCCACCGCCTCCAGACCGGGGCCGGTGTTGCTGATGCAGGCCAGGGCGGCAGAGCAGGAGGTGGTCAGGGAAAAGCCGTCCAGGCTCACCACCAAACAGGTCCCGCCCAGGACCAGGAAGAAGCAGGTGAAGAAGACAAAGACGGTGTTCAGGGTCTCCTCATCCACCGCCTTGCCGTCCAGCTTGACCACCTTCACCGCCCGGGGATGGGAGAGCCGGCGGAGGGAGCGGCGGGCGCAGCGGAGCAACAACAGCACCCGGGAGGCTTTGAGACCGCCGGCGGTGCTGCCGGCGCATCCGCCCAGGAACATCAGCAGCACCAGGACAAACTGGGAGACGGTGGGCCAGAGGGCGAAGTCCGCCGTGGAAAAGCCTGTGGTGGAGACCACTGAGGACACCTGAAATAGGGTGTCCCGCAGGGCATGGCCGGCGGATTCATACAGGGGAAGGACGTTGAAAAAGACAATGGCCGAGGACAGCGCCACGGCGAGAAGGAAGAACCGGAGCTCATCACTGCCCAGCGCCTGGCGCAGCCGCCCGGTGAGGACCAGAAAAAAAACGGCAAAATTCAGGGAACATAGGAGCATGAAGACTGTGATGATGACCTCACAGGCGGGCAGGCCATAGGAGGCGATGCTCAGATTCCGCACAGAGAAGCCGCCGGTGCAGACGGTGGCGAAGGTGTTGACCACAGCGTCGTAGAAGGGCATGCCGGCCAAGCAGAGGGCGAGAATTTCCAAAAGGGTGAGGGAGATGTAGATCAGATAGAGGATACGGGCGGACAGGGCGGTCTTGGGCACCAGCTTGTTGCTCACCGGGCCTGTGGCCTCCGCCTGGACCAGCACCTGGGTCCGGCCCCCCACCTTGGGCAGGAAAGCCAGGGTGAAGATCAATACCCCCATTCCCCCAATCCAGGAGGAGAAGGAGCGCCAAAACAGAATGCCGCGGGGGAGGGACTCCACCTCAGTGAGAATCGAGGCGCCGGTGGTGGTGAAACCAGAGACAATTTCAAAGAAACAGTCGGCAAAAGAGGCGAATTCTCCAGAGAACCAGAAGGGAAGGGCGCCGAACAAGCTGAGAAAAACCCAGATGAGCCCCACCACGGCGAAGCCCTCCCGGGAGAAGAAATCCGGCCGGGCCCGAAGGCGAACCAGCAGGCTGCCCAGCAGGCCAACCAATCCAATGGTATACAAAAAAGGCTTGGGGTCCTCCCGGTAAATCAGGCAGACCACCAGCGGAAGCAGCAGGCACAGAGCTTCCAGCTGCAAAGTACGTCCTAACGTGCGCAGCATCAGTTTGTAATTCATAATCTATGTCACAGACAGAGCGGGGAGGGGCCGCCCTTTGACCGCAGGGGAGGGGCGGAACGACTCCGAGAAAGTGGAAGGGACGGGGACTGCTATGGTTTTAAGAAGATATCCCGGAAGGTCTGGATGCCCTGGCCATGGGAAATGACGATTACCCGATCCCCAGGGGAGAGCACCGTGCCGCCGGAGGGGACAACCACTTGATTTTCGTGGAGCAGGGCGACGATCAGAAAGCCCTTTCGAATTTCCAGGTCCTTCAGGGGAATGCCCAGATGAGGGGTATTTTCGTGGAGGATGAACTCAGCGGCCTCCACATCGGTGTCGGAGATGCGGTACAGGGCCGTCATGACGCTGCCGCTCTTATCCTCAAAGCCCCGAACCAGCCGGAGAATCCGGGCCACGGTGATGAGCTTGGGGGCCACCACGCAGTCCAGACCGGCGGCCTGGACCACGGAGGAGTAGTTGACCCGGTTGCACTTGGCCACCACCTTGCGCAGTCCCTGCTGCTGGGCGTAGAGGGCGGAGATCAGGTTGTCCTCATCCCGCCCGGTCAGAGCGATGAAAGCGTCGTTGTTGGTGAAGTGCTCTGAGAGCAAGAGCTCCTGGTCGGTACCGTCCCCGTGGAGAATGAGAGCCTCTGGGAGGGACTCTGAGAGCCGGCGGCAGTGTGCCTCGTTGCTCTCCACCAAGGTTACCCGCACCCCCATGGAGAGGAGCATCTTGGACAGGTAATGGGCGATGCGGCTGCCGCCGATGAGAAAGGCGGAGTGGATTCCCGGCAGGTCCCGGCCCAGGGTGCGCAGGTAGGAAGAGAGGTCCTTGGGGGAGCCGGTGACATACAGCTTGTCCCCCACCCGGGGTACAAAGTCTCCGTTGGGGATGATCACCTCTCCCTTCCGCTCTGCGGCGGAGAAGAGGATCGACAGACTGCTGGCCCGACGGAAAAGGTCGGACAGAGGAATCCCCACCATAGGGTCTCCCTCCTGCACACGAATGCCCAGCATCTCCACCTTTCCCCGGAAGAAGGTGTCCACGTTGGCTGCGGCTGGGAAGCGGAGCAGCCGGGAAATCTCCAGGGCGGTGGCATATTCAGGGTTGATGACCGCGTCGATGTTCAGGTCCTTCTGCAGGGCGGGCAGGTCGTCGGTGTAGGCCAGGTCCCGAATGCGGGCGATGGTGAACTTGGCGCCCAGACGCTTGGCGGTGAGGGCGCAGAGCATGTTGACCTCATCCAGGTTGGTGGTGGCCAGGACCAGATCGGCATCCTCCACCCCGGCCTCCCGCAGCACGGAGGGAGCGGCGCCAGGGCCCTTGATACACATCACATCCAGGGTGTCGCTGGCCCGGTGGATGGCGGTGTCGTTTTGGTCGATGATGGTCACGTTGTGGTCTTCCCGGGAGAGATAGGCGGCCAAAGTGGAGCCCACCTTGCCCGCCCCGACGATAAGAATGTTCAAAGCAGATCCGCCTTTCCAAAAGCGGGAGGGAACCCGCTGAAATGAGAAAGTTGTCGCATAAAGATTGTATTATCATAGCACAGATAAGATTAAGAAGCAATTAAGAAGCTGTCCAATCTTTGGGCGGGAACGGGGGTTTTTCTTTGAAAAAGAGAAAAACTGTGTTATGATACAGAAGAGGTTGGGGTTTGCCCTGAGAAATGTGGAAGCAGGGGGGAAGGATTATGCATCAAATGGACTTGACGGAGGGCGTCATCTGGAAAAAATTGATCCTTTACGCCGGGCCGGTGGTGCTCTCTTCCCTGCTGCAGTCGGCCTACTCCATAACGGACTTGATTGTGGCCGGATGGTTTATTGGCAAGGATGGCATTTCCGCCATCAACAACGCCAGTCAGGTTATGATGATTTTAACCCAAATTATCATGGGAATTACCACCGGGGGCAACATTCTCATGGGGCAGTATTTTGGCAGCAAGGACCGGTCCAACCGGGTCAAGACGAATCGGACGATGTTCGGTTTCGCCCTGTCTGCGGGGGCGCTTCTGTCCGTGCTGCTCTTCCTGCTTAGCCGTCCCATTCTGGCGGCCCTCCGGGCGCCGGCGCTGGAGGAGGCTACGGCCTATCTCCAGGTGTGTTCCGCCGGTCTCATTGCCATCTTCGGATACAATGCCTTGGCGGCCATGCTCCGCTCTGTGGGCAACTCCAAGCAGCCCTTTTACTGTGTGGCCGTGACAGCGGGCTGCAACATTGCGCTGGACTGTCTGTTTATGGGGGGCTTCCGATGGGGCGTGCGGGGCGCGGCCCTGGCCACGGTGCTTGCCCAGTGGGCCAGCTTTGTGGTCTGCCTGGTGTATGTGCTGCGTCACCGGGACTTGTTTGGCCTGGTTCGGCGGCAGATTTCTTTCCACAAGGATAAGATGGTCCAGATTCTCAAGCTGGGGATTCCCTGCGCGGTGCAGATGACGGTGGTGGGGCTGTCCTGGCTGGCGATGACCTTTCTTATCAACGCCTACGGGGTGGAGGCCTCCGCGGCCAGCGGGATCTGCGCCAAGGTAAAGGACGTGGCTCTGCTGGTAACCATCGCCCTCTATACTGCGGCCACCACCATGGTGGCCCAGTGTCTGGGTGCAAAAAAGTTTGACCGGGCCAGCCGGGTGGTCCATGTGGCCATGCGCCTGTCCCTGGCGGTTACGGCGGTGCTCATTCTGGGGATTGAACTCCTGGCCCCGCAGATTCTGTCGGTGTTTCACCCCGACCAGGGGACCATGGAGATTGCCGTGAGGAATCTCCGCATTGAGATTTTAGGGCAGATTTTCTATGCCAGCTTTATGGTGTACAACGCCCTGCCCATGGGGGCGGGGCATACCATGTTTGCCTTGGGGTCCAGCCTGCTCAACTGCATTGTGGTCCGGGTGATCCTGGCCCTGATTTTGAACCATTTCTATGGCCTGGTGGGAATTTTCTGGGCCTGCGCCATCGCGCCGGCCTCCTCGGTGCCCCTGGGGTACCTCTATGAACGGACTGGGGTCTGGCGGCGGGCCTTGGTGCAGGGAGAGGAATCCTAAGGGAGTGGGGTGCGTGTCCGAAGGGGAAAGGTGTCAGAAAGATAGAACAGCTATCAAAAGGTGTACCTTTTGATAGCTGTTTTTGTTGGGATGATTTTATAACAAAATGGCAGAAAATGCAAGAGTTTTCTCCTGAAAAATTATCATTTTTGATTAAACAATCATGTCATTTCGCCAGATTGTCAACACTGTCAAAAGGTACACGTTTTGACAGCTGCAAAAATGGAGGAGGAAGCAATGAAAAAGAGAGGTTTATCGGTATTGCTATTGTTTTGCATGCTGCTGACGATGGTGCCGACTGTGGCAGTTGCGGCGGAGGAGGGGCCTGCGCCGGATATTCCCACAGGGGCGATCTATGTGTCGCAGGATGGTGTTGCAGACGGCGATGGCCAATCTGCCCAAAGCGCGTTGAAATTTGATGAAGCAATGGCCAATGCCAAAGATGGCAATGTGTTCGTCGTTGTCGGCACGGTAGAAATGGAGAACTGGACGACGCCGGAGAAAGATATTACGATCTGCGGCGCGAACGAGAACGCTGTATTAAAATTTGCCGGGTATTATGGCAAAGAAAATGTTTGGCTTTCGTTACAGGGAGATCTCACAGTTGAAAATTTGACCCTGGCATTCTCCAAGCAGCAATACGCACAAGCGAATGGCGGAGCGTCGCTTCCTACTTTTATTTTTGCAAACGGCCATACGCTTCACCTGACAGAGTCCTCTGTGATCGATACACCAGAATGGAAAAGCTCCCCCAATAGTTCCAGCTCCAATATGGTGAAGTCCTCGGTATACATTTTCGGTGGCGGCAACCGGGAGAACGATGTTACCGGCGACACGCATCTGATTTTGGAGATGCAACTTAAAAACGAAAAATCCATCGTATATGTCTATGGCGGCGGCCGATGCAGCGACGTATCCGGCAACACCAACGTCGAACTGAAAGGCGAAGGCGTTCATGTGTACTCCGTTGTCGGCGGCGGCCTGGTGGATGAGGATGAAGGGGCCGCAAATGTTGGCAAAAACACCAACATTACCATCAGCGGTGGCGCGTGGGCCGGCGATACCGAGGTATCTTCCTCTCAACCAGATAAGATTGCTGTTGCGGGCGGCGGCCACATTTTGAGCAATGATCCGAGCATGATCGGCACCAATTCTGATATTAAAACCGCGACGACCAACGTTGGCGGTGAGGTACATATTACTCTGAATGGAATCACCGGCAATTTGGTGGACTGTATTGTCGGCGGATGCTACGACGCGGGCAAGTCGAACGCAGAGAAGATTACGGGCACGACGGGGCCAGTCAAGATTGACATTGATAATTGCCGCTTTGAAAGCCAATTCCATCGTATTTTTGGCGGCGGATATGTTGCCTGGGGAGGGAACAACAGAGACATTCAGGTCAAAGGCAACGTTGAGATTACTGTGGACCATTCTACGGTACAGTATCTCTATGGCGGTGGCTGCGGTATCACAGCCGCATTGCCTCTGGTCACCGGCGATGTTAATATAACGCTGACAAACAGCATCGGCGCGGATTCAAACGGAGCCTATATGCATCGCGGTATCTTTGTCAGTGGGCAGAATAAAAACCAAGCTGGCGGAGACATGGTTCTGGGCAACGCAACGCTGACGCTGAATGAATGCAAGTGTAACTATATTCACGCCACCGGTGACGGCGCTGGTACCGCTAACAAGGTTGAGATTTTTGTTAATGGAGGAGGCTCTACCGAAAGTAACGCCGAATATATTTATAACAGCGATACTTCCTATGGTATTGCCCAACGACATCCTAATGCAACGGTTCATATCAGTGGCAATGTTCCGCTCACACAGTTGAGAGGCTTCCAGCACGTTAACATTACAAATGGCAGTACTTTGCAGCAATATAGTTCGGAAGAGACTCTTCTTGATAAGCATGACAGAGTATTGAATGAAAACGTGAACATGGGTGAAGGTGCTAAACTGAACCTCACTGGTTCTGGTAATGAAATCAGCGGCGCGTTTGATATGAAGAAAGACAGCACGCTGTATATTGCCGGTGCAAATTATTTTACTGTTGGCGGCACGGTAACAACGGCGGATGGCGTAACATTTGAAACGGATGAAAATGGTGAAACGACTGGCTACGATCGTCCTATCCGTGATGGCCGTGTATTTCTGTATTCCAAGACTGCCCACGATGTTGGCGGTACATTCTTTGCTTTCCCGCAGGGTACGACTATCAGCCCTCAGCTTGTGGCAGAGGATAGCACCGCTCTACTCGTGGCCAAGCATCAGTGGAAGCTGGCCGCCAAGCCCTTTATCCTCAAGCCAATCGAGCTGACCAAGTACATCGCGGGCGGCGAGCACAACCACGATGATCCAACAGCTTCCAACTGCTTCCCTGATCCGCGCTTTGTTGGCTTGGATGAGGATGCAGAGATCAAAGTGAATGGCAATGTTTGGAACAAGTCTGAGCACCATGGCCAATATCCGTTCGTAATCAACTATTACGATAAAGATGGCACCCTGCTGGAAGATGACCACAAGCCGGGCACCTATGTTGCCAAAGTGGAGCCGAGCGATGGAATTAAGCTTACCAATATTACGATCAATGGCTGCAAGATCAAGACAGAAGACAGTCTGCTGCACATCCGCAATGTTTCCGACGTAGCTGGTATTGAGAATATCGATCAGTTCGCCAGCGCGATTCAGTCCGGCGAGCCGACCGGCGCGGTAAAGGACGCGACCGCGGTGATTCCGGATAGCACGAACTACCTGGTAAACAACCTTGCGGGCCAGATACCGAACGCAGACGCGGATATTCGTCTGCTCCACGACGAATTGCTCAGTGCTGCGGCGGCGGAAGACCCCTTTATGAAAGTATTGCAGCAGCGTCTGGAGGGCACACTGGAGGGTGCGACAACAAGTGATGTCAAGGTAGAGGCCGACCCCAACCGCCAGTACGCCATGAAATACCTGGACCTGATTGACGCCAACGACAGCAACCTGCTGGTTTGCGCCCAGGGGGCGTATGACATTTATCTGCCCTATCCTGCGGGAACCGACCAGAACACGGAATTTGCGCTCTATCGTTTCGACGACCTGAACCGCACCTATACCCAGGCAGACAGCGGAGAAGGCGCGCTGGACAATATTAAAAAGACTTCCATTCGGAAAGTTGAGGTCACGAATGAGAAAGCAGGGATCAAGTTTACCGTGCCTGCCGATTTTGCCAGTGAGAAAAATTACTCCATCGGTGCCATGGCGCTGACCTGGGTGAAGGAATCTTCGGGGGGCGGTGTGACCACCCGGTATACCCTGTCCTATGACTCCAACGGGGGCATGCAGTACAAAGACGAACGGTACGTCAGAAATACTGTGGTCCAACTGGACAAGGTGCCCACCCGGGAGGGGTATACCTTCACCGGCTGGT
>ERZ773103.4476-NODE-4476-length-10103-cov-4.342755_pt1 | contig 10103 bp, 8 predicted proteins | sample MGYA00511118_ERZ773103 | MGnify/ENA primary metagenome ERZ773103 (study PRJEB29015, sample SAMEA2737821) | human gut metagenome | biome: human gut; feature: human-associated habitat; material: faeces | place: China | collected 2012 ... | reverse complement strand
TATCAGAAGATAATAAAGGTGCTGGGACTACCTGATGGAAGCGTCAGATAGTCTTCGGCAGAAAAAAATAAAATTTTTTTGTCCTATACTTGACACATCCACATATCTTAAGACATACATTTTGCACCAGATGTGCAGAGTCCGGCATGGATGTGAAAGTTTTGCAAACAATCATGGGGCATTCAAATATAGCAGTTACAATGGAGGTCTATAATCATGTCGATAAAGTTCGAGTGCAGAACGAAATGAAAAACTGGAAAATATCATGTAATATTTGAGCCATTCCCTATTATTGGGCGTGGCTTTTTAAATACAATTTTATACCAAATGAAAGAAAAAAGATGAAACTAGACGAAATATAAAAATTGCTCAGAAATCCGCAAACCATTGATTTTAAAGGTTTTTTGGCACTTGACGAAACATGATAAAACACAGCCTTGCTTTATCACTTTAAATCGTGTATAATAAACCACATGTAGAGGCGAGAGGAAATCGCCCAATTTTTACACGCGGAAAGGAAAATGGATTATGTCAAAACATATCACAGGACACACCGGATTATTATGTTTACTTGGAAGCCCGGTCGCGCACAGTGTTTCCCCGGAAATGCATAATGAAGCATGCGATCAGCTGGGACTGGATTATACATATCTTGCATTTGATGTACCGGAAGATAAAATGCCGGAGGCAGTACAGGGACTTCGTACGATGGGAGCAAGAGGATGGAATATCACCATGCCAGGCAAGAACATTATGTGTAAGCTTGCAGATAAAGTATCCCCTGCATCTGAGATTTCAGGAGCATGTAATACTATCGTTAATGACAATGGGGTTCTGACTGCATACACAACAGATGGTGTTGGATTTATGAGAGCTGTTAAAGAAGACGGCGTTGATATTATCGGAAAGAAGATGACGCTTCTTGGCGCCGGTGGAGCTGCCACTGCAATTCTGGTACAGGCTGCACTGGACGGCGTAGCTGAGATCAATGTATTTAATGTAAGAGATAATTTCTTTGGAAGAGCAGAAGAAATCGTTGCCAAATTAAATGAGCGCACAGAGTGTAAAGTAACGCTTCATGATTTTTCTGATCCGGAAGTTCTGCGTGCATCTATCGCAGAGAGTACAATTCTTGTAAATGGTACTTCTGTTGGTATGGCACCGAACGTAGACAGAACGATCATCACAGATACAAGCATGTTCCACAAAGATCTGTTTGTATTTGACGTAATCTATAATCCGCAGGAGACAAGACTTCTCCGTGAAGCAAAAGAAGCCGGCTGCAAGACCGGAAACGGTATGTACATGCTTCTGTATCAGGGAGCTGCATCTTTTAAACTGTGGACCGGAGAAGAAATGCCGGTAGAGATCATTAAAGAGAAATATTTCTCTTGACAAGAGAAGTTATGGTTTTATAAAAAAATAAGGGGACTGGCTTACGAAGTCCCCTTGTTTTTTTTATAAAAAGATTTCCCCATCAAATACGGTTGTAGCAGGGCCGGTCATGTAAACCAGATTTTCCTGACGATTCCAAAGAATCTGCAGATCACCACCGAGCAGTTTGACAGTAACAGGTTTGTCTTCATCTACCAGACCGTTCAGGGTAGAAGCAACAGCAACTGCACATGCACCGGTACCGCAGGCAAGTGTCTCGCCGGAACCACGTTCCCACACACGCATCTGCAGTGTATGGCGGTCGATTACTTTGACAAATTCCGTGTTGATACGGTCCGGGAAAGCGATGTGATTTTCGAATTTTGGTCCGATCTTTTCGATATCCAGATCTTTCAGATCATCCATATATACGATCGCATGTGGATTTCCCATAGAAACAGCAGTGATGTGGTAAGTAGTTCCATCAACATTCAGTGGCTCATCGATTACCTGCTCTTTTGTGGAAACCACCGGAATCTGTCTGGAAGTCAAAATTGGTGCGCCCATGTTAACCTTAACAAGAGCAACTTTTCCATCATCACCCAGAGTCAGGTCCAGATATTTAATACCGCTCTTAGTAGCAACAGAAATATTCGTTTTATTTACAATGCCGTAATCGTAGGCATATTTTGCCACACAGCGAATTCCGTTTCCGCACATGGCACCCTGAGAGCCGTCCAGGTTATACATATCCATTTCACAGTCTGCCACATCGGATGGCTTAATCAGAATCAGTCCGTCAGATCCGATTCCGAAGTGACGGTCGCTGACAAATTTTGCGACAGCAGACGGATTACTTACAGTTTCTTCAAAGCAGTTTACATATACATAATCGTTTCCGATTCCATGCATTTTGGTAAATTTCATAAAAATAAATCCTCCTCATTCAAATAAATATTCTCCCTGATAAAAGTACTTCCCTTTTTAATCGTATTTGGAAAATTCCAAAACAGATTCTATATTTCGAGGTTTTAGTATAACGAAAAAATGTTATAGTTTTGTGAAACCAGAGTAAAAAATTACAATTCAATTACAAATATAACATAAATATGCAGAGACTGTATAGCACAGAAACGTTAAAATTAAGAAATTAAATTGGTTATGAAGGCAGTCTCAGATTAATTTCTGCATCTCCGGGAAAGGCCCGAGGCTTCGTTTCAGAATACCTGTCACCTGTGCGATCAGGATTCCGTAATTGGTAATCGGTACACCCTGATCCTGGCAGCAGGCGATACGGTACTTCATTTCACGTTCGTTTAACATACAGCCACCACAGTGAACCACCATTTTATAGGAAGAGACATCATCCGGAAACTCTGTTCCGGAAGTGAATTCAAAAACAGGCTTCTTTCCGGTATAATTTCGAATCCATTCAGGCATCTTGCATGTTCCAATATCTCCGCACTGGCGATGGTGTGTACATCCTTCTGCAATCAGGATGCGGTCACCATCTTCAATAGAAGAAAGAGCAGCAATACCTTTCAGCTGAGTTTCCAGTTCTCCTTTATATCTTGAAAAAAGAATCGAAAAAGAAGTCAGGGTGATGTTTTCCGGCACAGCTTTTGAAACACGTGCAAATGCCTGACTGTCTGTAACGACAAGTTTCGGACAGACACCTTGTGCAAGAAAATGATCCAGGGTACTTTTTAATTCTGTATCTCGTACAACAAGAGAGAGAGCACCACGTTCCAGAATATCGCGGATTGTCTGCTGCTGTGGCAGAATCAGACGGCCTTTTGGGGCAGCTTTATCGATTGGAACAACGAGAATGACCAGGTCGAGGGGTTCGATCAGATCCTGGATCAGTGGGTATTTGTGCGTGTCTTCCGGTTTCAGAGAGGCAATTTTTTCTTTCAGTTCCTGGATGTTCATGCCGTCGGAAGCACTGACCAGAACTTCTCCGGCACGGACGGACATGGCAAGATCCTTGATCTTTTCGGTAGAAAGCAGATCAATCTTATTATATACGATCAGATAAGGGATGCCTTTTTTATGAAAACGGTGAATCAGTTCAAGTTCTTCTTCGCCTTTTCCAGCCGTACTGTCGATAACAAGAATTGCGATATCTGTTTTGTTCAGAACCTGATAACTTTTGCGGACGCGGAGCGCACCAAGTTCACCTTCATCATCAATACCGGGAGTATCAATGACCATGACCGGGCCAAGTGGAAGCAATTCCATGGTCTTGTAGACGGGGTCGGTGGTTGTTCCCATAACGGAAGAAACAATTGCGAGATCCTGTCCGGTTACAGCATTGATAACACTGGATTTACCGGCATTCCTTTTTCCGAAAAAACTGATATGTACCCGTTCAGAAGCGGGTGTCTGATTCATTCCCATAGAACAGCCCTCCTGTATAATGCATAAAAATTTATAATACACTAAAATATGGATTCAGTATGATCTGAAATAAAAGTATTCTTTTATTATAGAAAAATATAAAAACAGATTCAAGTGAAATACATGTATCTGAGAATGTTTTTGCGCCTGAAAGCAATGCCAAAACAGTATATTTATGCGTTTTAACAAGTGAATGTTAAAATATTGCATAATTTTTGTGTACTAATTAATAAAAGTTGTGCTTGTAATTTTGGGATAGTATGATACAATAAGAAAAATGAAAAGAAATTATGCATTTTCATGCATAAATATTCTCAAGGAAAATCGAGGAGGAAGAGAAGATGAACTTAAAGAAAATCACAGCAATTATGATTGGTGCAGTTATGGCTGTTTCTATGGCAGTTCCGGCAATGGCTGATGATAAGGTAGAGACTGTTACAGATGGTAAGCTTACAGTTGCAACAAGCCCGGACTTCGCACCATATGAATTCTATTCAATCGACGAAGATGGCAACCCGACACTTTCCGGATTTGATATGGATCTGGCTCAGTACATCGCAGACAAGATGGGACTGGAACTGGAAGTAGTTCCGATGGACTTCGACGGTGTATTAAGCGAGCTTTCACAGAAAAACGTTGACCTTGGCATGGCAGGTCTTTCACCGGATCCGGCTCGTGCAGATGCTATGGAGTTTTCAGATCTGTATTACAAGGGCGGACAGTCTTTCGTAACAGTAAAAGACAAAGCTGATCAGTTCAAGACTCTTGAAGATGCAAACAACAAAGATTATTCTATCGGTGCACAGACAGGTTCTATCCAGCTTGATCTTGCAAACGAAAATACTCCGGATGCAGACATCGTATCTCTGCCAAAGGTTACAGACCTTATCACAGAGCTTCTGACAGGTAAAATGGATGGCGCATTCATTGAGACAGCTGTAGCAGAAAGCTATCAGAAAAACTATCCGGATCTTGAAATCGTATGTGACGTACCATATGATACAGAAGGTTCTGCAATCGGTGTTTGTAAAGGAAATGAAGAACTTCTCAAAGCTGTAAACGAAGCAATCGCAGATGCTCTTGATGATGGTTCCATGGACAAATTCATCGCAGATGCAACAGAGCTTGCAGCAGGTCAGACATATGAAGGAACACTGGACGCAAACGGTGCAGTTCCGGAAGCAGACGACGCTGAATAATCCAGACCGATTTTGAGTCATATAAAGTGACACAGAAATCCCACCACAGGTTGCTTCTCTCGCATACTTTGGCATAAATAATGGATTCCTGCCCGTTTGGTGGCAGGAATCCATATTGTCGTTCAAAGATAATATTTATATGGTGGATAAAAGTAATCTGCAACAGAGGATTATTGTTTATCTGTCCGTTATTTTCTGCTATAATACATAAGAATTAACGATATCATGAAAGGAGTTTTTATGGACAGTTTTATTAAATTATCCAATTTTGGCAAAATTGCCCCATATGCGCAGTTATTCAGACAGGGTCTCCTTGTAACCGTACTGCTGTCAATGTTTACGGTTGCCATCGGTTTTGTACTTGCGCTGATTCTTGCGCTGATGCGTATGTCAAATATTCGTCCGTTCCGTGCCCTTGCGGTAGACCGTAATGGACATCTGAGAGAGGGAGGACCGCTGGTGTGGCTGTCCAAATTCAATCCCCTTTCTTTTATAGCAACTGCTTACGTAGAAATACTTCGTTCCACCCCGGTACTGGTACAGATTTTTATTATCTACTACGGTGTGTTCGGAATGATCGATCTTCCGTCTTTCCAGATGTTTGGATTTATTAAGTTCAACCGTTTTTTCCCGGGTGTTGTTGCACTTGGCATGAACTCCGGTGCATATCTCTGTGAGATCATGCGTGCCGGAATCCAGTCTATCGATCAGGGACAGACAGAAGCTGCACGTTCTCTGGGGCTTTCCCAGACTATGAACCTGCGCTATATCATTCTTCCGCAGGCACTCAAAAATATCCTTCCGGCAATCGCAAACGAATTCGTTGTTATCATCAAGGAATCTGCGATCACTTATACCATCGGTGTTCAGGATATCATGTCTGCCGTAAACGCAGTCAAGGGAGCAACCTTTATCATCATCGAGCCGTTGCTTGTTGCGACAGCAATTTATTTCTGTCTGTGCTTCCCGACCTCCAAACTGATTGCATATTTTGAAAGGAGAATGAGCCATGGCGACAAGCGATAGTCTGATTCAGGTAAGAAACCTTAAGAAACATTATCACAGAGGCGCGATCAAGGCTCTGGATGGTGTAACCGCAGATATTAATAAAGGTGATGTTATGGTAGTGATCGGACCTTCCGGATCCGGTAAATCTACTTTTCTCCGAAGTCTGAACCTCCTTGAAGAGCCGACAGACGGTGAGATCATTTTTAACGGCGTAGATATCACAAAGAAAAAATATGTCGATGCTTCCGGAAAGAAAGTAAAATTGGACATCGACAGCCTCCGTCAGAAGATGGGCATGGTTTTCCAGCATTTTAACCTGTTCCCACATATGACGATCCTGGATAATATGACACTTGCACCGATGAAAGTAAAGGGTGTTTCAAAAGAAGAAGCGGAGAAAAAAGCACTGGAGCTTCTGGACCGTGTCGGTCTTGCTGACCGTGCAAATGCATATCCGATCCAGCTTTCCGGTGGTCAGAAGCAGCGTGTGGCAATCGTAAGGGCCCTTGCGATGGAGCCTGACGTTATGCTGTTTGACGAACCGACTTCTGCTCTTGATCCGGAGATGGTCGGTGAAGTTCTGGATGTTATGAAAGAGCTTGCCAAAGAAGGCATGACCATGGTGGTCGTAACACATGAGATGGGATTCGCACGTGAGGTAGGAAACCGTGTGCTCTTTATGGCAGACGGTAAACTTCTTGTAGATGGAACACCGGAGGAAATTTTCGAAAATCCGATGAATCCGCGTCTGCAGGAATTTTTATCTAAGGTGCTGTAAAATAAAAAAGGTGACCGGAAAATCCTGGTTGCCTTTTTGAGTTTATACAACAGGAAGTCAGAAAGTATGAAACGGGCTTATCCGATTGGTTTTTAATCTACAGAAAGAAGGTACGATACTATGACAGCAGAAAAACAGTCTGCATTGCAGACAATTGAGGAAAAGCGCGATCTGATTACAGGAATCGCCGATAAAATCTGGGAATTTGCAGAGCTTTCCCTGCAGGAGTTCAAATCCGCAGCCGCTTACTGCGAAGCACTGGAAAAAGAGGGCTTTGAGGTAGAGCGTGGAACCTGTAATATCGAGACTGCATTTGCGGCATCCTACGGACATGGACGTCCGTATATCGGCATTTTGGCAGAGTATGATGCACTTTCCGGACTTTCACAGGAAGCAGGGTTGATTGAGCGTAAAGCGATTCAGGAAGGCGGCAATGGTCACGGATGCGGACACAATCTTCTGGGCGCCGGTGCGTTTGCGGCGGCACTTGGCGTCAAAGCATATCTGGAAAAAAATGAAATGGAAGGAACCGTGATTCTTTATGGATGCCCGGGTGAAGAGGGCGGCGCGGCAAAAGCGTTTATGGCGCGTGACGGTCTCTGGAAAAAGCTGGATGCAGCACTTACCTGGCATCCGGAAGATGTCAATGAGGTAGCAACCGGTTCTTCAAACTCCTGCATTCAGACGCAGTACAAGTTTACAGGAACGGCTTCTCACGCAGCAGGAGCACCTGAGATGGGAAGGAGCGCCCTTGATGCAGTGGAGCTTATGAATATCGGGGTACAGTTCCTGAGAGAGCATATGAGCAGTAAGGCGCGCATCCATTATGCAATCACAGATGCCGGCGGATGCAGTCCGAATGTTGTACAGCCAAAGGCGAGCGTTTTATATATGGTGCGTTCCAATCATGTGGCAGAAGCTGTGGAGCTTCAGAAACGTGTGGACAAGATTGCCGAAGGTGCGGCTCTTATGACAGAGACGACTTTTGAGAAAAAATTTATTGACGGTCTGGCAGACACGGTAAGTAACTTTGCGCTGGAGCGCGTTCTTTATAAAAACTTTGAGGAGCTTGGTGTCCCGCAGTATACCGAAGAAGAAAATAAATATGCGGATGCGCTGGCAGAAACTTATGATCACAGCGCAATTCCGGGAGTGGCAGCCGAAAACGATGAGGCGGCAAGAGAAGCGGTAGAAAAGATGCAGAAGGAGTATGGTCATGCAATGAATGCATTCCTTGCACCACTCTATCAGAAGGATGCGTTCAATGCAGGTTCTACCGATGTTGGTGATGTAAGCTGGCTGACACCAACGGCACAGATCCATGTGGCTGCATGGCCGAACGGATGCCCGGGACACAGCTGGCAGAATGTTTCCTGTGACTGCACCGAGATTGGACACAAAGCAGTAATCCATGCGGGTAAGGTGATTGCAGCAACTGCAATCGATCTGTTTGAAGATCACAATCTTCTGGATGAAGCAAGAGCAGAGTTTGAAAAACGTACAAAATCCGGATTCGTATGCCCGATTCCGGCAGATGCCGTACCGGTAATTCCGGATTAAATCTGGATACAAAAAGGCCGATTTCCTGATGTATATGAATACACGGGAAACCGGCTTCTTTTATTATTCGGATGTGTCCTGCTTTTCGTGCAGGGCACTTAATTTTTTCATTTCTTTGTAGCAATATTTGATAATTTCTTTACGGGTGATGATTCCGATAAAGGATCCCTTGTCATCGACGACAGGAACATAGTTCTGATTGATGGCACGGTCCAGCAGGTCTTCCATATCTGCATCAGCATGTACCGGCTTATAAGTGGCACGTCGCGGAATCGCCATGATCGAAACATTTTCCATTTCTTTGAGATCCGTGCTGTTGATATTGAGGAGCTTGATTCCCCATAAGAGGTCTCCCTCGGAGATCGTTCCGGTGTACTTTCCTTCTTTATTCAGAATCGGGATACAGGAGAACTTGCGGTGCTCCATCTTTTCAACAGTCTGTCGCAGGGTCTCGTCTTCAAATATATAGGCTACGTCGCTTTTGGGTGTCAGAAAAAATAAAATATTCACAGTTGGTACCTCTGTCTTTCTTGTATGTTCACTGATAAATGTTCAGGTCAGTTGCTACTGATATGATAGTATGAAGGTACCAGTCTGTCAATAATTCAATTATTAAAATTTGGTGAATTTTTACTATAGAAGGACTGTTTTAAAGTCGGTCTTATGGCAAATTGTCGGCTTATGCCCTGATTACAGCAGATTTACTCCTGCTTCCGCAGCAGTCTTTGTGACTTCTTCCGGCCACAAGGATACATGAACTTCGCCGATGTGTGCTTTACGAAGGAAGAACATACAGATACGGGACTGTCCGATTCCGCCGCCGATAGTATATGGCAGTTCTTTATTCATGATTGCTTTCTGGAATGGAAGCTCTCTGCGGTCATCGCAGCCTGCCTCTGTAAGCTGGCGGTCGAGTGTTTTCTCGTCTACACGGATACCCATGGAAGAAAGTTCAAGGGCAATGTCCAGTACAGGATAGTATACCAGAATATCGCCGTTTAATTCCCAGTCATCATAGTCTGGAGCACGTCCGTCGTGGCGCTCGCCATTTGTCAGTTTCTTACCTACCTGCATAAGGAAAACAGCGCCTTTTTCTTTGACGATCTTGTATTCTCTTTCCTTAGGGGTAAGATCCGGATACATGTCTACAAGCTCTTCTGTGGAGACAAATGCAATCTCTCTTGGAAGAATTTCTTCTATGTAGTCATACTGTACTGCCATGTATTTCTCTGTCTTGCGGAGTACGCTGTAGATAGTACGGACAGTGTTAATGAGAGTTTCTACATTTCTCTCTTCTTTGGTGATGATCTTCTCCCAGTCCCACTGGTCTACATAGATGGAATGGATGTTGTCAACATCCTCATCACGGCGGATGGCAACCATATCGGTGTATAAGCCCTCACCTACAGAGAAACCATATTTCTTCAGTGCATAACGCTTCCATTTTGCAAGAGAATGTACGATTTCAGCGTTGCAGTCCATGCCTTTGATGTCAAAGCTTACCGGACGCTCCACGCCGTTCAGGTTATCATTGAGGCCGGAACTTGGATCTACAAATATAGGTGCGGAGACACGCAGAAGGTTCAGCTTCTGTGCAAGTGTCTGCTGGAAAAAATCTTTCACAGTTTTAATTGCTACCTGAGTATCATGAAGATTAAGGTCTGCATGATAGCCCATAGGAATTTTTAATTGTTCCATGGGAATCCTCCTTGTTGATTGTGTTAATCTCTGTTTTCTGTTCACGATAATGTTCTGTGGTTACTAAAACGTGAACAGGAACAATC
>ERZ773103.4470-NODE-4470-length-10110-cov-6.776330_pt1 | contig 10110 bp, 15 predicted proteins | sample MGYA00511118_ERZ773103 | MGnify/ENA primary metagenome ERZ773103 (study PRJEB29015, sample SAMEA2737821) | human gut metagenome | biome: human gut; feature: human-associated habitat; material: faeces | place: China | collected 2012 ... | reverse complement strand
TTAAAGAGATCGTGCCACCTGCAGAGATGGAAGAGGCTGTATTTACAGACGACAAACAGACGCGTGAAGAGAATATCCGTGTGATCACAGAGAAGCTGGAAGAAGCATTTGCAGAGAATGAAGAGTGGCTTTCCGTGCTTGGCGAAGCAGTATATCAGTATCAGAAGAAGACAGTCAGAAAGATGATCTTAAAAGATCACAAACGTCCGGACGGACGTGCGATCGATCAGATCCGTCCGCTCGCGGCAGAGATCGACCTGATTCCGCGTGTACATGGATCGGCGATGTTCACAAGAGGACAGACACAGATTTGTACCGTGACAACACTGGCTCCGCTTTCCGAAGCACAGAGACTGGATGGATTGGACGAGGCGGAGACTTCCAAGAGATATATGCATCACTACAATTTCCCGTCCTACTCCGTGGGAGAGACGAGACCGTCCAGAGGTCCGGGAAGACGTGAGATCGGACACGGAGCGTTGGCAGAACGTGCCCTGCTTCCGGTACTTCCGAGCGAATCCGAGTTCCCGTATGCGATCCGTACCGTATCCGAGACATTTGAATCCAACGGATCCACTTCTCAGGCAAGTGTCTGCGCATCCAGTATGTCACTGATGTCCGCAGGTGTGCCGATCAAGTCCGCAGTTGCCGGAATTTCCGCAGGACTTGTGACAGGAGATACCGATGATGATTATCTTGTATTGACTGATATTCAGGGATTGGAAGATTTCTTTGGAGATATGGACTTTAAAGTGGCAGGTACACACAAAGGAATCACGGCGATCCAGATGGATATTAAGATCCACGGGTTGACAAGACCGATCATTGAAAAGGCGATCGCTGCAACGAAAAAAGCGAGAACCTATATTCTCGATGAAGTGATGAACAAAGCGATCGCAGAACCGAGAACAGAAGTCGGAGAGTATGCGCCGAAGATCATCCAGATGCAGATCGATCCGCAGAAGATCGGTGATGTCGTTGGTCAGAGAGGAAAGACCATCAATGCGATCATCGAACAGACCGGTGTGAAGATTGACATCGAGGACGACGGAGCAGTATCGATCTGCGGAACTGAGAAAGAGAGCATGGAAAAAGCTGCCAAACTGATCACAACGATCGTGACAGATTTTGAGGCTGGTCAGGTATTCGAGGGAAAAGTGATCAGCATCAAAGAATTTGGTGCATTTGTTGAGTTTGCTCCGGGAAAAGAGGGAATGGTGCATATTTCCAAGATCTCTAAAGAAAGAGTGAACAAGGTGGAAGACGTTCTGAAGCTCGGGGATGTTGTAAAAGTTGTATGTCTCGGAAAAGACAAGATGGGAAGATTTAGCTTCAGTATGAGAGATGTGGCTGAATAATAAATCATAATAAAAAGACTCAGTACAGAAAGAATGTGAAGATTTCTGTGCCGGGTCTTTTTTTATGAAAAAAGATACTTTTCATTAAAAACAGCGTTTGAAAAAGAATGACTACATAATTTTCTAATGATATAATCTTTAGTAAAGATAGCGATTTTGTTCAATTAGAAATTCCAAAGGAGGGATTTACAATGAAAAAAATTGGATTAGGTATCGCAATACTACTCTTTGCTATCGTAATTTCTCTTTGTTCATCAGGAATAGAGCTACTCTCTATTGGGATTGGAATTGTAGGATTGATTTTTTCAATCATAGGATTTATGGAATGTAAGTAAAATAAATTCCAGTTCATTTAGTTGAGAATAAAATAGAAAAACAGGAAGTTGTGGAGGATAACTATTGTGGATAAAGCAGTTATTTATATACATGGAAAAGGTGGTAATGCTGAAGAAGCTATTCATTACAAACCGCTCTTTAGTAATTGTGATGTGATTGGTCTCGACTATACTGCACAGTTTCCATGGGAAGCAAAAGAAGAATTTCCATTACTTTTTAATTCAATTTATAGAAACTACAAGACTGTTGAAGTAATTGCCAATAGCATTGGAGCGTATTTTGCTATCAATGCCTTATCAAATCAGCAAATAGAGAAAGCATATTTTATTTCGCCCGTTGTAGATATGGAAAGGCTTATTGCTGATATGATGATTTGGGCAAATGTTACAGAGGATGAACTCAAAGAGAAAAAAGAAATTCAGACAACCTTTGGAGAGACTCTTTCATGGGATTATCTTTGCTATGCAAGAGAAAATCCTATTATATGGGAAATCCCAACGCACATTTTGTATGGTGAAAAAGATAATCTTACCGCTTATGGAACGATATTTGAATTTGTACAGAGGACTAATTCAACACTTTCTATTATGAAAAATGGAGAGCATTGGTTTCATACGGATGAACAAATGAAATTTCTTGATGAGTGGATAATCAAATCTGCCAAATAAAATTCAATTCGTTTAGTTGAGAATAAAATAGAAAAATTAGAAGTTGAGAGGCAAATATGAAAGAATATACTCATGTTACTTTAAGACAAAAACCCGAATTAAAAGAAGAAGCAGCCACATGGTTTCATGATAAATGGGAAGTGCCACGAGAAGCCTATCTTGAATGTATGGAAGCCTATCTTAATCATGAAACAGAATATGGTTGGTATCTTTGCTTAGATAAAGAACGGATTGTAGGTGGTCTTGGAGTAATCGAAAATGATTTTCATGACAGGAAAGACCTTACGCCAAATGTATGTGCGGTATATACAGACAAGGAATATCGTTGTCAAGGAATTGCAGGACAATTACTTCATATTGTTGTGAAAGATATGAAGTCCAAAGGAATTACTCCTATCTATTTGATTACAGACCACACAAGTTTTTATGAAAGATATGGTTGGGAATTTTTGTGTATGGTTCAAGGGGACAATGAGCCTGATATGACAAGAATGTATATCCATAGATAAAATTCCAGTTTGTTTAGTCGAGAATAAAATAGGAAGTTATTGAGTTGAAAGATGGAGGGGATTTAATGTAAGAAATAAAGATGTGTTTTTTGAAGAATTAAAGATGTGTAGGATGAAACGATAGCAGTTTAGCATCCCTATTTGTAGAATTTGAGGAGTGAAAGTAATGATAATTCAGCTTGGAACCGAACAGGATATTGATCATTGGATGAACCTTGTAGAAAAAGTGAGGGATTCATTTCCGGGGCTTGAGACGGAGGAAGCCTTGAATGAACATAGAAATATTGTTTTGGACTTTATGAACAGAAATTCTGCAATTTGTGCAAAAGAAAAAGGAAAAATAGTCGGCATTCTATTATTCTCAAATGAAAACAGTGAGTTATGTTTTTTGGCAGTTGCGGCTGAATACCGCAGACGGCATATTGCTGAAAAAATGTTGTCTTATATGTTCACGAAACTGGATTCCTCAAAAGACATATTTGTTACGACTTATCGTGACGGTGTGCCGGAAGGAATTGCTGCGAGAGCATTCTATAAGCGTATGGGGTTTGTCGAGGGAAAGTTAACAGAAGAATTTGGAAGTCCCGTTCAGGAATTTGTGTTAAAGAGATAAGCGGGGAGGAAATAATTTGAGAACATATCAGGATAAAGCGGAGCTAAAAAATGAGATAGATAAAAGTTTTGAAAAGTATATTTCCGAATTTGATAATATTCCGGAATCTTTAAAAGATAAGAGAGTAATGGAAGTGGACAGAACTCCGGCAGAAAATCTTGCTTATCAAGTTGGATGGACAACGTTAGTTTTAAAATGGGAAGATGAGGAGAAGCATGGGATTGAAGTGAAAACACCGTCCGAAATGTTTAAATGGAATCAGCTGGGGGATTTATATCAATGGTTTACAGATACATATTCACATTTATCGTTAACGGAATTGAAAGATAGATTGAAAGAAAATATTACAGCGATCCATACAATGATCGATTCAATGAGCGAGCAAGAGTTGTTTCAGCCACATATGAGAAAGTGGGCGGATGATGCCACAAAAACAGCGGTGTGGGAAGTTTACAAGTTTATTCACATCAATACGGTCGCCCCTTTCGGAACTTTCAGAACAAAGATCAGAAAATGGAAAAAGATTGCATTGGTTTATTCCGATTGATAAAAAGAGGTTTTTATGTTTCAAAAGGTAATCATAATCGGCTGTCCGGGTGCGGGAAAAAGTACATTCGCAAGAAGATTAAGTGATAAAACTCACTTACCTTTATATTATCTTGATATGTTATGGCATAAGCCGGACAAAACAAATGTCGACAGAAATACGTTTGACGACAAATTAAAAGAAATAATTTCGGGAAGCGAATGGATTATTGACGGCAACTATGGAAGAACACTTGAAATGCGCATTCAAGCATGTGAAACTATATTTTTACTGGATCTTCCGGTAGAGGAGTGTCTGGCTGGAGCAAAACCACGTATAGGTAAACAACGTGTAGATATGCCATGGATAGAAACAAAATTTGATGACGAATTTAGACAATGGATTCTTGATTTCCCCAAACATGAATTGCCGATCGTATATGAATTGTTGGGAAAATATAAAAATCAAAAAAACATCTATGTCTTTCATTCAAGAGCGGAAATAGATGAGTATTTAGCAAAAACGTTTGGCTGAATACTAGAGTCTGCCGGTATAAAAAGAGTTATAAGAACGAGAATAGACTGAGCAAAGCGAGAGATGCTTCTTGTCCGCAGGGCAAGAAGATGAGGTCGGGATGGAAACAGAAAAATTGGAAGTTTTAAAGGAGACCAACTATGAAAGATAAAAGCATTTTAATCAGTGTGGGAATTATTATTTATATTGTTATGTCTGGAATTGATAGATTTGTTTATCATATACCTAATGTTATTTATATTCCAGTAGCAATTTTCGGTATTGCTTTAATTGGCTTTTTCAAGGATAAATCTAAATAACAAAATTTGAAGTTGTGGAGATAAAGCGAATGGAATTTAGAAATTTATTGAATATACAAAATCGTGATGAGTTACGGCAATGGCTTTTGGAAAATTATAATAAAGAGCCTGAATGTTGGGTAGTTGTAAAGCGTGGGCGTCCTGTTGATGATGAAACATTTTGGTATATAGACGCAGTTGAAGAAGCAATGTGCTTTGGTTGGATTGATAGTACAACAAAGAAAATGGATAACGGAGTTACAGCGCAAAGATTAGCACCTCGAAGAAAGGGAAGTTTATGGTCTGAATTGAACAAAGAACGTTGTCGCAGAATGGAACGATTAGGACGAATGACAGACGCCGGTCGTGCTATGTTGCCGGATATGAGTGAGAAGGGATTTGTGATTGATAAAGACATTTTGAATGCACTTCAAGCGGACGCAGAGGTTTGGGCGAATTTTCAAAGTTTTCCGCCACTTTATCAGCGTGTGAGAATTGATACAATTCAAATTAGGAAAAAACAGCCGGAACTATTCCAGAGTCGCTTACAGAAGCTTTTAGATAACACAAAAGCGGGAATTATGTATGGCGAATGGAATGATAATGGGCGACTGCTTACAGAATGACAACTTTCAGTTTGTCTAGCGAAAAAAGAATTTATATTTGCGAGGTAGCATGTAATGAAATTAAAGAATGTTTTAATCGTTGTTAAAGATATAGAAAAATCAAGACAGTTTTACAAAGACTTGTTTGGGCTAGATCTGGTGCTTGACAATAACGGCAACATGATTTTGACGGAGGGGCTTGTGCTTCAAGATGAGAAAATCTGGAAAAAATTTCTGGGAAAAGAGATTGTTCAGCAAAACAATGCCTGTGAATTGTACTTTGAGGAAGAAAATATAGAAGCATTTATTGAAAAACTGGAACAGTCTTATCCATCAATCCAATATGTGAATAAACTGATCACACATAGCTGGGGGCAAAAAGTAATCCGTTTTTATGATCCGGACGGCAACTTGATCGAAGTTGGGACACCGATGTAATGTAAGAATGGAGAAAGCGAGGTGCTGCCATTGTGGAAGAGCGAGAGCGGATCATCTATCTGTGGTTTGAAATGTGGCTTACCAAACAAGATTTAGGCATCGACGATATTTTTGAGGAGGATGTAACGTATGTCGAAAGCTGGGGACCGAAATATCATAACCGTAAAATGGTAAAACATTGGTTTCATGAATGGAATACGCGGGGGAAAGTTCTGGTATGGAATATTAAACAGTTTTTTCATAAAGGAGATCAAACCGTTGTAGAATGGTATTTCAAAAATAAAATGAATGATGGAACTGTGGAGGAATTTGACGGAGTTTCCTTGATCGTATGGGCGGAGGAGCAAAAAATAAAATCATTAAAAGAATTTGGATGCAATCTGAATCGCTATGATCCTTATGAACACGGTGAAACACCAGAGTTCAGAGATGAAAAAATAAGTTGGTTTTAGGAGCAAAAGAGCAGAGGAAATAAAAAGCTGAAAAGGGATGAAAGGAGGCTGTAAAGATGGGAGAGATGGAATGGATCTTACTGGCGGCAGTGGTGTATTTGGCGGTATCCCTGATGATTTATATTCTGATCCATGCGATCTTTCGTGAAAAATAGACAAGTTGTGAGGGAAGAGGATAAGAAACATGGAATTTACAAGTTCATTCACGTCAATACGGTTGCTCCTTTCGGAACTTTCAGAACAAAGATCAGAAAATGGAAAAAGACAGCTTTGTAAATCGGAATTGATGGAGGGACATATTGTGAAGAAAAAAATAGGGATAGGCATTGCAATTTTAGGAATTATTATATTGTGTTTTTTGCTAAATTTATTTGTAATAGGAGAACCGATTGATGGAAACCAATTGACATATAGTGTCACACAAAACAGTACAATCTTGGAGCTACAAGTATCCGCAACGGATTCAGCGGTTGCCCTCAGAGGTTGGAAAATTGAACAAGAGGAAAATAAGGTGTTCATAAGTGCAAAAAAAGTACCTGAATCTTTTCTATTTTCAAGTGGTCAATATCAAACATCTATCGACATAGACGGAATAGAAAATGTTTATTTGGGTGGTCAAATGATATGGAGTAGTAAATAAACTTCCGGTTCGTTTGGTGAACAATTAATTTGCATTTGAAGTATACAAGACAGGGGCAGATGATTTCGGTAATCTGTCTCTTTTTGATTGTTAGAAAAGGTTAGAAAAGAGGCGGTTTTTACTTGACATTCTCCGATAAAGCGTTATAATGATAAAGGTTCTAAAAAGAACTGTTTTAAAAGAAACAAAAAACAGGGAGGGATTGGATGGCTGGAACAACGGATTTTCTGATGACCGTTCAGGGAATGGCGAAACTGCATGACGATATGATCAAGATGATCTGCGGCAAATATCAGCTGACGTTGATCGAGGGAAAGATCATCAGTTTTCTGCATAATAATCCGGGAAAAGATACGGCAGGTGATATTGTGGAACTGCGAAAACTTTCCAAGGGAAATGTCTCGCTTGCAGTGGAGAGTCTGATCCGGAAAGGATTGCTTGAAAGAGAACAGGATCATAAGGATCGGAGAAAGATCCATTTGTCGTTGTTGGCATCGGCAAAACCGATCACGGACCTGATCGAAAAAAGACAGAATGAATTTGAGGAAGAGTTGTTTCGTGGCTTTTCAGAAGAAGAGCGTAGGTTGTACATAGAGTTAAATGACCGAATGGTGGAGAACACAAAGAACACGATGAAAAGGAGAATGGAGAATGAATAATGAGAAAGATTTCCTGGCAAAAGAACCACTTGGAAAGCTTTTGATGCGGCTGGCGCTTCCGACAGTTGCGGCACAGCTGATCAATATGCTTTATAATATCGTAGACCGTATGTATATCGGACATATTCCGGATGTCGGGGCGCTCGCGCTGACCGGCGTCGGAGTCTGTATGCCGCTGATCATGATCGTGTCTGCATTTGCGGCGCTTGTAGGCAACGGCGGTGCACCGCGAGCATCGATCTTCATGGGAAAAGGGGCGAAAGAAAAAGCGGAGAAGACGTTGGGAAATTGTTTTACGATGCAGCTGATCGTCTCTGCGGTTTTGACGGCGATCCTTTTGCTTTGGAACCGGAATATGCTTCTAGCATTTGGAGCGAGCGATAATACGATCGAATATGCCGTGCAGTATATGAATATTTATTCGATCGGTACGGTTTTTGTACAACTGACACTTGGTATGAATGCATTTATCACAGCACAGGGATTTGCAAAGACGGGAATGCTTTCCGTTCTCATCGGCGCCGGGATCAATATTGTGCTGGATCCGATCTTTATTTTCGGATTTGGAATGGGAGTGCGCGGAGCGGCACTTGCGACGATTCTTTCTCAGGCTTGCTCCTGTATCTGGGTACTTGTATTCTTATTTGGAAAAAAGACAACATTGCAGATCAAGAAAGAGAATCTGGGCTTAAAACCGGCGGTCATCTTTCCGTGTCTGGCTCTTGGTTCCTCTGTCTTCATTATGCAGGCAAGCGAGAGCGTGATCTCTGTGTGCTTTAATTCGTCTCTTTTAAAATACGGCGGAGATATAGCGGTTGGTGCGATGACGATCCTGACCAGCGTGATGCAGTTTGCGATGCTGCCGCTTCAGGGACTTGGGCAGGGCGCTCAGCCGATCATTAGTTATAATTACGGGGCAGGGAACAGAGAGCGTGTCAAAGGCGCATTCTGGTTGCTTTTGAAATCCAGTCTGCTTTATGCGACTCTGTTGTGGGTACTTGTTATGTTGTTCCCGCAGATGTTTGCGGCAATGTTTACGGCAGATGCGGCATTGATCGAATTTACAAGAACCGCACTCCGGATCTATATGGCTTGTATGCTTTTGTTCGGAATCCAGATGGCATGTCAGATGACATTTATGTCCATCGGAAATGCGAAATCTTCGATCATCGTGGCGGTGATGCGAAAGTTCATCTTGCTGCTTCCTCTGATTTATATTGTACCGCAGATCTGGAAATCCAATCAGACGATGGCGGTTTATCTGGCGGAGCCGATCGCCGACTTTTTGGCGGTGTCATTTACCGCAGTATTGTTCTTCTTCCAGTTCCGGAAAGTGCTTGCGGAAATGGAGAGAAGAAAACCAAAGCAGGAACAATAGAATATGGAAAAGCTGAAGGCTGTCACATGAAAATTCATGTGGCAGTTTTCTTTTTTTATCCGTGCAAACAGAATCTGATAAATCTATGTATATTTCCGAAACTCATTCATATATTGGTTAAAGAGGTGGACAAGATGAATGAAGAAAGAAAACAGCAGCAGATTTATCAGATACTGGCGGGAAGTATCCGGAAAATCCTGGAAAGAGAATCCTTGGATTTTTCCAGACTGCAGGAGATCCGGCTCCGCGTCGGGAAGCCGCTTTTGGTCATCTGCGAAAACACGGAGCGGATCCTGCCGGGAGAGGACGGCGCGCCGTATCTGGTGACGAAAGAAGAAATCAGAGAAACGATGGATTACATCAGCCGTTATTCTCTGTATGCATACGAAACGGAATTAAGACAGGGATTTCTTACGATTGAGGGAGGGCATCGCATCGGCGTGAGTGGAAAAGTGATCGTGGAGGGAAATAAGATCAAAAATATGCAGTATATTTCTTCGGTGAATATCCGGGCGGCGCATGAGGTGATCGGATGTGCGGATCCGGTGATGCGGTACATAACAAAGAACAGGGAAGTGTGTCATACGCTGATCATTTCTCCGCCGTGCTGCGGTAAAACGACATTGATCCGGGATATGATCCGTCAGATTTCGGATGGAAATGCGTATGTCAAAGGCTGTACGGTGGGGGTGGTGGACGAGCGTTCCGAGTTAGGTGGATGTTATCTCGGGATCGCGCAGAATGACATCGGGATGCGGACCGATATTCTGGATTGCTGTCCGAAAGCGGAGGGGATGATCCTTTTGATCCGTTCTATGGCGCCCCGGGTGCTTGCGATCGACGAGATTGGCGGTGAAGAGGAGATACGGGCGCTGGAATATGCGATGCACTGCGGTTGCAAACTGATCGCCAGCGTACACGGAAGTGATCTGGAAGAAATTTCGGAGAGACCGGGCGTAAAAGAATTGATCGAACAAAGGCGGTTTGAGCGGTATATTGTGCTGGATCATGAGGGAAAGCCCGGAACCGTGCGGGGGATTTACGATGAGCGGGGGATCCGGCTATGTGGAAAATGATCGGCTCCATTCTTGTACTGACGGCGACGAGCGGCGCCGG
>ERZ773103.4467-NODE-4467-length-10116-cov-3.543485_pt1 | contig 10116 bp, 9 predicted proteins | sample MGYA00511118_ERZ773103 | MGnify/ENA primary metagenome ERZ773103 (study PRJEB29015, sample SAMEA2737821) | human gut metagenome | biome: human gut; feature: human-associated habitat; material: faeces | place: China | collected 2012 ... | reverse complement strand
GGGCAGCCGCCTTCCGGATGTGAAGGTGGTGGATTTGAGAGAGGAATTCCGAATGAAGAACAGAGGCATTCTCAGTCAGTCTCTGCATGAAGCCATGGATGCATGTTTAAAGCGCGGCGATCAGATGATGCTTTTTTTAAACCGACGAGGGTATGCAGGCTTTGTTTCGTGCAGAAGCTGCGGTTATGTGGTGAAATGCAGACATTGTGATGTGTCTATGACAGTGCATCATCATACCCTGTTGAAATGCCACTACTGCGGCAGTGAACAGCCAATGCCCAGAGTGTGTCCTTCCTGCGGTTCACCCTATATTGCCGGTTTCGGTGTCGGAACACAGAAGGTGGAGGAGTTTGTACAGAAGGAATTTCCGGAAGCCCGTATCCTTCGGATGGACAGGGATACTACATCAGGCAAGGATGACATGGGCAGGATCCTGCAGACTTTTTCGGAGGGCGGTGCGGATATTCTGATCGGTACCCAGATGATTGTCAAAGGACATGATTTTGCCAATGTGACACTGGTTGGTATTCTGGCTGCGGATCTGTCTCTGTTTGCAGGGGATTATCAGTCCTCGGAGCGAACATTTCAGCTGCTGACCCAGGCGGCGGGAAGAGCCGGAAGAGGAGACAGGCCCGGAGAGGTTATTATCCAGACTTATCAGCCGGAGCATTATTGTATACAGACAGCGGCGGCGCAGGATTATGACAGTTTTTATAGCCAGGAAATTCGATTCAGGCAGATGCTGCATTATCCGCCGGACAGGCAGATGATGGTGATGCTTGCCGAAGGTGAGCATGATCAGCAGACAGGACAGGCAGTTCAGAAGCTTCGTGAAATCGCCGGAGAGGCAGATTTTGAAGCGGTAGAGTTTATCGGCCCTTCCAGAGCCGGTATTGCAAAGGCGAAAGATCTGTACAGATACACAATGTACATGAAACATCAGGACATCAAAGAACTGATGCGGCTCAGGGATTTCCTGGAAGGATATCTGAAATGGTCACAGCAGTTCTCAAATATATATTTTACCTTTGATATACGTGAGTCATAGGCGGCGGTTTGTGACAGCACAAAGAATGACAAATGAAGCAGTTAAGAAGGAGTGTTTAAAATGGCAATTAGAAAATTACGTTATGAAGGTGACCCTGTTCTTGGTAAGGTTTGCAAGGAAGTCAAGGAGATGACACCGCATCTGAAAGAATTGGTGCAGGATATGCTTGAGACAATGTACGCAGCAGAAGGTGTCGGCCTGGCTGCACCTCAGGTAGGCGTCCTTCGCCGTATTGCAGTGATTGATGTGGGTGAAGGCCCATATGTTTTTGTGAATCCGAAGATTGTTGAGACAGCCGGTGAGCAGATTGGTGATGAAGGATGTCTGAGTGTCCCGGGCAAGAGCGGTACTGTTCGCAGACCGGAATATGTGAAGACAGTGGCCTTTGATGCGGATATGAATCCGATTGAGGTGGAGGGACATGGCCTTTTCGCAAGAGCGATGTGTCATGAATTTGATCATCTGGACGGTCATTTGTACCTTGAAAAGGTAGAGGGCCCGCTTAATGAAGTGAGCTATGCAGACGAAGACGAGAATTAGGAGGCAGAATGATGAAAGCGGTATTTATGGGAACACCTGATTTTGCAGTGCCGACACTGCAGAAGATGGTTGATATGGGAATTGAGATAACAGCAGTTGTGACCCAGCCGGATAAGGCAAAAGGCCGCGGCAAGAAAGTCATTTATTCACCGGTCAAGGAATGTGCTCTGGCCCATGATCTTCCGGTTTATCAGCCGGTCCGCATCAAGAAGGATCCTGAATTTATTCAGACACTGCGAGATATGGCACCGGATGTGATTGTTGTTGTTGCATTTGGACAGATCCTGCCAAAAGAAGTCCTGGATATTCCGAGACTGGGCTGTGTGAATGTCCATGCATCCCTGCTTCCGAAGTTCCGCGGTGCGGCACCGATCCAGTGGGCGATCATTGACGGCGAGAAAGTGACAGGTGTGACAACCATGCTGATGGATGTTGGTCTGGATACAGGTGATATGCTGCTGAAGACAGAAGTATCTGTGGATGCCAAAGAAACCGGCGGCAGCCTGCATGATAAGCTGGCGGCAGCAGGCGGTGAACTGCTTGAGAGAACATTGATCGGCCTGGAAGCCGGAACAATCGTACCTGAGAAGCAGGATGACAGTCAGGCCGGTGAATACGCACGTATGCTTGACAAGGAATTGGGGCATATTGATTTTAATCAGCCGGCCGTTGTGATTGAACGACTGATCCGCGGTCTGAATCCTTGGCCGAGTGCTTATACGTATATTGACGGTAAGACATTAAAGATCTGGGAAGCAGAAGTGTTGGACAGAAACTATGGCTGTGAATACGGTGAGGTGGCGGAAGTGACCAGAAACAGTCTGATCATCCAGACCGGTGTCGGTGCGCTCTCCGTGAAGAGTGTACAGCTGGAAGGAAAGAAACGTATGGATATTTCAGCTTTCCTGAATGGCTATACCATTGAAAAAGGCACCCGCATGGATTTTGAGAATGAAACAAATGAATAATAAGTCTGACAATAAAAATGAATAAGACAGAATGGAAGTGACAGAATGTATTATCCAATGTATGTTGATCCGACATATATTTTGATTATTATCGGAGTGCTGCTGTCTCTGGCAGCTTCCACAAAGGTGAAATCTACTTTTGGAAGATATTCCCAGGTACGTTCTTTGAGCGGATTGACAGGCGCTCAGACAGCCGAGCGCATCCTGCGTCAGGCAGGAATCTATGATGTAGGCATTGCAAGGGTTTCCGGAGATCTGACCGATCATTATGATCCCTCTTCAAAGACGCTGCGTCTGTCGGATTCTGTATATGGCTCCACCAGTGTGGCTGCGGTCAGCGTGGCAGCCCATGAGTGCGGTCATGCGATCCAGCATCAGAATAATTATGTCCCGCTTAAGATTCGCGGTGCTCTGGTGCCTATTGCCAACTTTGGTGCCGGTATCAGCTGGCCTCTGATTGTCATCGGTATTCTGATGGGAGGAAGCAGCCTTCTGATCAATATCGGTATCTGGATGTTTGTAGCGGTGGTTGCATTTCATCTGGTGACACTTCCGGTGGAATTCAATGCATCTTCCAGAGCATTGAAGATTATGGAATCTTCAGGTATTCTGCATGGGGATGAGAATCGCTATGCCAAAGAAGTACTGGGAGCAGCGGCATTGACTTATGTAGCAGGTGCAGCGTCTATGATTCTGCAGCTTTTGCGTCTGCTGATTCTGACAGGGGCTTTCAGAAGAAACGATGATGAACGGTAAAGGAGTTTTATATGGCAGATAATATCAATACACGCGCCATTGTTTATGATATGCTGATGAGCGTAGAGAAGGAGAATACGCCTTCACATCTTCTTTTATCCCAGACATTGATGAAGTATCAGTATCTGGACAAGAGGGACAGAGCGTTTATCAGCAGACTTTTCAGAGGAACATTGGAATATGAGATTTTTCTTGACGGTGTTATCCGGCAGTTTTCCAGTGTACGTCTGAATAAGATAAAGCCGCCGATTAAAGCCATCCTCAGAATGTCTGTTTATCAGATACTGAAGATGGATCATATTCCGGATGCGGCGGCCTGCGACGAGGCTGTGAAGCTGACGAGGAAAAGAGGACTTAAGAATCTGTCGGGTTTTGTGAATGGTGTTTTGAGAAATATTTCCCGAAATAAAGAGGTTATTCATTATCCTGATCCCGAAAAAACACCGGCGGCCTACCTTTCCATGCGATATTCCGTACCGGAATGGCTGGCCAAAATGTGGCTTCGTGATTATGGCTTTGAGATGACGGCAGAGATGGGGCAGGCGATGCTGGATGACCAGAAAACGACGGTACGCGTGCGTGACAGTCAGAATATGGCAGCGGTGAAAGAAGCATTGCGGTCAGAGGGACTGCATATAGAAGAAGGATGCATGCTTCCGGAAGCCCTTCATCTATCGGGATATGATTATCTTGGCAATGTTGGTCCTTTTGCAGATGGACGTATAACTGCCCAGGATGAGAGTGCGATGCTGGCGGCTGTGGCTGCCGGAATTGCCGGCGGGGAATCGATTATTGATGTCTGCGCGGCCCCGGGCGGTAAAAGCATGCATATGGCGGATATTTTAAAGGGCAGCGGACAGGTATCTGCAAGAGATCTGACAGAGGCAAAAGTTTTAAAGATTCAGGAAAATCTTAAGCGTACCGGATTAAAGAATGTTTCGGCAGAAGTGAAGGATGCCCTTGTGTTTTATCCGGAAGATGCACAGAAAGCAGATATTGTTATGGCAGACCTGCCATGCTCGGGGCTGGGTGTCATGGGAAGAAAAGCGGATATCAAGCGTTCGGTGACACCTGAGAAGATAACCGCTCTGGCGGCGCTTCAGAGGGAGATTCTGTCGGTTGTACAGCACTATGTCAAACCGGGCGGTATACTGGTTTACAGTACATGCACGGTATCAAAAGCAGAGAATGAAGAGAATATGCAGTGGTTTGAGGAACATTTTCCCTTCGGTCTGGAGAGCCTGGATGCATATATACCTGAAAAGGTCCGCAATGAACAGACGAAAGCAGGCTGGATTCAGATCCTTCCGGGTCAGTATCAGTCGGATGGCTTTTTTATTGCAAGATTCAGGCGCAACCTGGATGAAGGAGCAGAGTGATGAGTGAGAAAACAGATATCAAATCAATGACACTTCCGGAGCTGGAAGTTTTTACGACAGAAGTACTGGGTGAAAAGAAGTTCCGTGCCAAACAGATTTATGAATGGATGCATGTGCGTCTGGCGGATTCCTTCGATGAAATGACCAATTTGTCCAAGGATTTGCGTCAGAAGCTTTCAGAACAGTGTGTGTTGACACATCTTGAAATGGTTGAAAAGTACGTTTCGGCCATAGATGGTACGGCGAAATACCTTTTTAAGCTGTCTGATGACAGAATTATCGAGAGTGTTCTCATGCATTATAAACACGGCAATTCAGTATGTATTTCTTCACAGGTTGGATGTCGGATGGGGTGCCGTTTCTGCGCATCGACACTGGGTGGCCTTGAACGGCAGATGCTGGCATCGGAAATGCTGGATGAAATTTATCAGATCCAGAAGGATTCCGGTGAACGTGTATCTAATGTGGTTGTTATGGGAACAGGGGAACCGCTGGACAATTACGATGCCCTTGTGCGGATGATCGATATTCTGACCCATGCACCGGGACTGGATATCAGCCAGAGAAATGTCACTGTTTCTACATGCGGACTTGTGCCGAAGATTTATGAACTGGCGGATTTGAAACTGCAGATCACGCTGGCGATTTCACTGCATGCAGTGAATGATGAGAAACGTCGTGAACTGATGCCGATTGCCAATACATATAGTATAGAAGAAATTTTAAAAGCATGCCGTTATTATTACAGTCAGACCAACAGAAGGATTACGTTTGAGTACAGTCTTGTCAAAGGTGTGAATGACAGCAGAGAAGATGCAAAAGCGCTGGCAGCGCTGCTGGAGGGCATCAACTGCCATATTAATCTTATACCAGTGAACCCGATCGAAGAAAGAAGCTACAGACAGACAGAGGCAGATGCTGTTCTCAAATTTAAAAATATGCTTGAAAAATATGGAAGAAATGTTACTATAAGAAGGGAAATGGGCAGAGATATACAGGCTGCCTGTGGACAATTAAGAAAGAAATATATGGAACAGTCAGGAGAAAAGGAGGGATAATATGCAGGCATATGCCGGAACAGATATTGGCTGCGTGAGGACGATGAATCAGGATGGATATTTCTGTTCAACAACTCCTATAGGGCCATTTCCGAATTTGTTTATTGTTGCAGATGGAATGGGAGGGCATCAGGCCGGTGATTATGCCTCCAGATATGCCATTGAGACATTCCTTGAGTATATCGGACACACGGAGAACCGCAATCTGATCCGTGTGATGGATGAGGGCATCGCTGAGGCAAACCGCAAGGTTCTGGAGAAGTCTTTTGAGAACGAAGAGCTTGCGGGAATGGGAACGACGATGGTTGTTGCCTTCGCAGAGGACGGACAGCTCTATGTGGCCAATGTAGGTGACAGCAGACTGTATTTGATCGGTCATGAGATTAATCAAGTGACAGAAGATCATTCCTATGTGGCAGCGATGATGCGAGCCGGTGAATTGACAGAAGAGCAGGCAAGGAATCATCCGGAAAAGAATGTGATTACCAGAGCCATCGGTGTGGCCTGGGAAGTAAAGGCAGATTTTTTTGAAGTGGATTTAAAGCCCGGGGACAAGGTGATGATGTGCTCGGACGGATTGTCCAATATGATTGAGGATCAGCGTTTATATGATGTTATTTCTTCGAATAGTGTAGAAGATTCAGTCAGGATACTTATAGATGAAGCAAAGGAAAATGGCGGCTATGACAATATTACTGTTATTGTTATTGAGCCCCGGATTGAGGAGGTGAACGAATGTTAATTCCAGGCAGTTATCTGATCAACAGATATGAGATTATTATGAAAATTGGCTCCGGCGGTATGGCTGATGTCTACAAGGCGAAGGACCATGTCCTGAATAGGCTGGTTGCGATTAAGGTTTTGAAACAGGAATACAGTACCGATGCAACATTCGTTAAGAAATTCAGGGTGGAAGCCCAGTCCGCAGCAGGTTTATCTCATCCGAACATTGTGAATGTATATGATGTTGGGGAAGATGACGGCGTTTATTTCATTGTTATGGAATTGGTTCAGGGAATTACACTGAAGAATTATATTGATATGAAGGGCAAGCTGGATATCAGAGAAGCATTGAATATTTCTGTTCAGATCGCTTCCGGCCTCAGTGCGGCCCATGAGAATAGAATTATTCACAGAGATATCAAGCCCCAGAATATTATTATGTCCCGTGACGGCAAGGTGAAGGTGGCGGATTTCGGTATTGCCAGAGCTGTATCGTCCCAGACGATCGGGGTCAATGCGGTCGGTTCCGTGCATTATATCTCGCCGGAGCAGGCAAAAGGAAATTATAGCGACGGACGAAGCGATCTGTATTCACTGGGAATCACGATGTATGAGATGCTAACAGGAAAACTTCCGTTTGACGGGGATAACCCGGTTTCAGTGGCACTGGCGCATTTGGAAGAACCGGTGCAGCCGCCGAGCCGCATCAACCCGGAGGTGTCGGCAAGCCTGGACCGCATTATTTTAAAATGTACCCAAAAAAAGCCGGAACGCCGTTACCAGAATGCGTATGAGCTGATCGCGGATCTGCGCCATGCGCTGGTGGATCCAAACGATGATTTCCTGAAAAAAGAACCGGAATTTGATGAAAATTCCCCGACAGTCGTGCGCGGGGCAGAGGAACTGAACCGCCAGATGGAGGCACAGAGAAATCGAAATCTGGAACAGACGATGGAACATCCGGCAGTGAGTGAAAAGACCGGACCGGTTCCGACAGAAAATGAACGTGGTGAGGTAGTCTGGAAAGAGCCGGAACCGTCGGAGAACGAGATAGAAGGTTGGCAGGAAGAAGAGACGGATGTCTATGAGGAAGAAACCTCAAGGCGCCCAGACCGTAGACGGAAGGGACGCCGTATAGAAGAAGACAGCGAGGATGTCAATCCGCAGATGGAGCGCCTGCTTACGATGATTGGAATCGGTGCAGCCGTATTGATTGTGGTGGTTGTGATTGTCATTGCTGCGAAGTTGACAGGCATCTTTAATCTGGGATCTGGTAGTCAGAAGCATCCGAAGACGACCGTTGAAGCTTCTTCGGAGGCGTCTGAGAGCGAGAGTCTGGAATCAACGGAGTGCAGGGTTCCGCCTCTGGACGGCATGACGGAGGATGAGGCGAAGACAGCATTGGAAAAGCAGTCGTTGAAAATCCGTTATGAATATGAAAAGTCGGAAACCTCTGAAAAGGGGAAGGTCATCGGTCAGAGTATTGCCAGCGGCACGGTTGTCTCGAAACAGACGGAAGTTATCGTCACGATCGGAGAAGGCAATGAGGCAATAGATTTGACGAAACTTGGACTGGAAGAGATGTCCAGCGAGGATGCAGAGACGCTTCTGGCAGAAGAAAATAAACTGACCGTAGTAGTGCAGAAAGAGAGCAGCGATACGGTTGCCTCCGGTATAGTGATCCGATACAGTCCGTCCAGCGTGGATCCAGGCGGTACGGTGACGCTGTATGTCAGCACAGGTCCGAACGTACCGACGGTACCGATGCCGAGGATTACAGGGCTTTCAGAGGAAAATGCAAAAGTTGTTCTGGAAGCGGTCGGATTAGGGCTTGGCGAGCGCAAGGAAGCGAAGAGTTCAGAAGTGGCAAAGGGCAAGATCATCAGTCAGGATGTCCTGGAGAAAACAGATACACCGGAGGGAAGTGCCATTGGCTATACAGTCAGTCTGGGAAAAGGAACCCGCTATGTGGCGGCGATCAACGATGAATTCCAGATGAGTGAACTGTTTGGACCAAGTTCCGGAGATACGCATATCCGCGTCAGTATTGTGATGAAGCATCCGAATTACAAGCTCACCTCCGACTACGACCCCAAAAACACTTTCGATATTGAAAAATATCTGAACCGAAAAGAAAAGATCCACCCCGGTGATGAGTTCATCGTGGTGGACGCTGATTTGCTCCCGTCTGCCTGACCCGGTAGGCGGTTTTATTTTACTCAGACCAGAGAGGTACACCAGCAAGCCCACTCCCGCCGCAGTTTGCGGCTTCATTATGCAGCTTCAGGTGTGTACGGACGGTCTACAACTTTCATTTATAAAGGAGAAACGACTATGGAATTCTTTAACTCTGCTATCGAAGTCCTCCAGACCCTCGTTGTTGCCCTCGGTGCCGGTCTCGGCGTGTGGGGTGCTATCAATCTGCTTGAGGGTTATGGTAACGACAATCCCGGCTCCAATGCTCATGTGCGGTAAAGTAACAAACAAGAATTTGATTGATAGCCACCCTACTATTCCTTTGGTTCACATTGTAATTTGGAAAGATTAGTGTAAAATATTTTGTGAGAAAGTGTAGACAACTTTGAGCATAAAAAATCGGGAAAACGATTTTCAAAAAGTGTAGAATCTATAAATGCAGAGGAGGTAACAACATGGAATGGAGTGAAAGTATCAGCGAAGCCATTAACTATATTGAAAGCCATATCACAGAAGAATTAACGATTGCGGATATTGCAAAACAAGCAATCATTTCTCCATATTATTTTCAAAAAGGGTTTTCTATGCTTTGTGGTTTTACAGTTGGGGAATACATCAAAAGGCGTAGACTAACGCTTGCTGGAAGTGAAATTGTTTCCACCGACAGGAAAATAATTGATATTGCGCTTGAGTACGGATATGATTCGCCGGATAGTTTTACAAAAGCATTTCTTCGTTTTCATGGTGCTACTCCTACTGCCATACGCAAAGGAGAGGCAATGATAAAGTCATTTGCCCCTCTGAAAATCAAACTAATTTTAACAGGAGGTTATACGATGGACTACAAAATTGTTAAAAAAGCGCCGTTTACCGTGGTTGGAGTATCGAGGGTATTCAAGTATGAAACCGCTGATACTGAAATCCCTAAATTCTGGGTGGACTTTAATCAGTTAGGAAAACACACACTCATTGACAGTATGTATGGAATATCCATAGACAACGATATGAGCGGCAATGAATTTGAATATCTGATTGCCGATAACTATAACCCGCTCAACGAAATTCCGGCTGATTTTGTTACACAGGTTATTCCCGAATATACATGGGCTGTCTTTCCGTGTAAAGGTGCGCTTGCAAACACTTCATCTTTACATGACATTCATGAAAAGATTTTTTCGGAGTGGCTGCCGCAGAATAAAGACTACGAAATCGCAGCCGGGTATCATATTGAGATGTACAGTAACCCGAATGATTATGCGAAAGGCACCGGGGATAAAGATTATTACAGCGAGATATGGATTCCTGTTCGCAAAAAGTAAAATTGCCTAAGCAAAGTAGCAAAACCAGCCGAGCCAGTCAACGGTAAAATGAACGGGCTTCGCCCGCCGTTGACAGCCCCGACTGTCCTTGCTGGTGGGTAATCAAGGGGCGACAGCAAAAAGTGCTGC
>ERZ773103.4465-NODE-4465-length-10118-cov-29.183146_pt1 | contig 10118 bp, 7 predicted proteins | sample MGYA00511118_ERZ773103 | MGnify/ENA primary metagenome ERZ773103 (study PRJEB29015, sample SAMEA2737821) | human gut metagenome | biome: human gut; feature: human-associated habitat; material: faeces | place: China | collected 2012 ... | reverse complement strand
CCGCATCATGAATATTCTGCATTGCTTTCTCGATGTTCTCATAGGTCTGAGTCATAGTTGTACAGAAGTAAGTTGTGATTCCCTCCTGCTTTGTCATCTGCTTAACCATCTCATCAATCTCATCCGGTGTAGCATCCATATTATCTTTTCCATAACCACCATGGCTATGAATATCGATAAATCCCGGAACCACCATCGTTCCAGCACAGTTCACCTCAAGATCATCTTCTTTCGGCTCAAATCCTGTCATATCTCCGACTTCTTCAATCTTCTCATCGAAGCGGATATAACCATTTTCAATCATACCATCCCCTGTATAGATCTTCTTTTCTTTGATCAGTTTCATGCTGTTCTACCTCGTTTTCTATTTTTTAGAACACAACTCTTACTTTTCTATTATCTCACAATACCACGCGATATTCCATCAATATTTCGTGATTTTTACATAATTTGTTAAAAAATAATCTGTTCGCTTTAACTAACCGCAAAACATGAAAAATACCGGGCAGCAACGTATTTTCCTCAAACTATTGACAATATCCGTCCAATTGCGGTAAATTAAATGTTATTGCGGGTTAAAAACGCCTTCAGTTATGATTTTGATACCTATGGATTGTATAAATGCTATGCCTTCTTACAATCCTGCCCGATATCATCATATAAAATAATATAAGGAAAGGATAAAAGAATATGAATTGGGAAATCATTACTTTTATTGCGTATTTCGCCATTTTGCTTGGCGTAGCGTTAGTATTTTACTTTAACGGTACCAATAAGAACTCCGAGGACTTCTTCCTTGGTGGAAGATCCATGGGACCTTGGGTAACAGCACTGTCCGCACAGGCATCCGATATGTCTGCATGGCTGCTGATGGGGCTTCCGGGATCGATCTTAGCTTTCGGTTTCGGACAGATGTGGATTGGTATTGGTCTTGCATTAGGTACAGCTGCCAACTGGATTCTGTGCGCAAAACGTCTGCGTACATTCTCTAAAGCTGCAGATGATGCGATCACATTACCACAGTATCTGACAAATCGTTTTGCAACAGACTCCAGATCACTGCAGTTGACATGTGCACTGATCTTCCTGTTTGCATATACCATTTATGTAGCATCTGCACTGGTAGCCGGTACTTCCGTATTTACAACTTTGTTCCCAACAGTTTCTCCTAAGATTGCTATGTTCGCATTCTTGCTGATCATTGTTGCCTACACTTTCTTTGGTGGCTTTACTGCTGTTTGCTGGACAGACTTCTTCCAGGGATTACTGATGATGCTTGCACTGATGCTTGTACCTCTTGTAGTCTGTATCGGTCACAGTGATCTGTTGGATCCTACTGCTCTTACTACGGTATATGAGTATACTGATGCCGCCACAGGCGCTGTAACACAGTGTGCTTTCGGAGGCGGTATCTTTGATGCCAGCTGGCAGGATATTGTCAGCGGACTTGGATGGGGATTAGGATACTTCGGTATGCCACATATCCTGGTACGTTTTATGTCTATCGAGAAACCATCCATGATCAAGAAATCTTCTATCGTAGCTATCGTATGGGTAATCATCTCACTGTTCTCTGCTGTTCTGATTGCTTACTTTGGAAGAATGGTTATGGGTGCGGAACTGCTTACTCAGGGAAATCAGAAACTTGTTTTCATTGCTATGGCCAGAAAGTTCTTCCCTGCCGGCATCTGTGGACTTCTGCTTGCAGCGATCATTGCCGCTTCAATCTCCACAGCAGATTCCCAGCTGTTGGTAGCATCCAGCTCCTTCACAGCGGATCTGTACAAGCCTTTCTTCAGAAAAAATGCTTCTGAAAAAGAGACACTGATGGTTGGACGTATCCTCGTACTGATCCTCTCCCTGATTGCTTTCGGTATCGCGAACTCCAAGGGAAGCGGTGCTCAGGCTATTATGGATATGGTTGAAAATGCATGGGGCGCTTTCGGTGCTTCCTTCGGACCTACAATCCTGCTGTCTCTGTTCTGGAAACGCTTTAACTACCAGGGCGCTGTAGCAGGTGTAATCTCCGGATTCGTTGTAGATCTTGGATGGCTGCTGACAGGAATGACAGATGCCACAGGTATCTTCGAGATCATCCCTGGATTCTTCGCAAGTCTTTTGATTGCTGTCGTTGTGGCTAATCTTACTGCCGAACCGAATGAAAAAGCTGTTGAGATTTTCGAGCAGGGAATCAAAGCTGAAACTGAATAAACTGCAAATGAATTATAAATGCGCAAAAATCAGTCGTAAATATTTACGGCTGATTTTTTGTGCGTTTATGATTCATATTTATCTTATTATATATTTCGTACCTCTTCCTCGCCCTTGGATATCTATAACACCTTTTTGTTCCATCTCTTTCAACAGCTTTGTCGTCTTTGATTTACCAAACGGTACATACGGTATGATTTCACTCACTGGTTTCAGCATTGTTCGGCTAAGAATCCGATAAATCATCTTTTCATCCTCTGAAAGATTCATGTTCTTTGCAAATAATGGAAGTACAATCTTAATCGTATTCTCTGATACTTCAAATTCTGGTTTCATCAATCCTTCTTCATACAGTTGTTTTATTCGTGTGATTCCGGTTCCGAATATCTCAACAAAACCTAAACGATAAAATACATTGGCAAGATTCCGGTTTCTTAAAACAGAAAGTTTACCAGACAAATATTCTTCCCTTGTTATTCCGGATGGCAAACCTCCAGGAGAAATAACTTCAATCCTGTCATCAAACATCAATACCCTGATCTGTGCTTCTACATCCCAGGCCCTGTGAATCAATGCATTAGCAATCGCCTCTCTAAACGCAGCTTCCGGAATCTTCTCGACCTTTTTCCTTTCAATTCCTTGAATTACTTCATATTGATAATAATCTCTAAACACATTTACTGACTTATCATATTCTTCTAATACAGATATATTTTCAAATGTTGATCTTTTTTGAATGATACTGATATTTTCACCGAATTTTACCATATCAATTCCTGGAAAATGATTTTTATCTGCTAACAGCCCTGCTGCATTATTGTAACCATTGTCATTATCATATAAGTTCAGTGTTTTCAATGTATCCTTGCTAAAACTTTCAATCTGAATGTTTTCTGATAATTTGCGATGCAACACTTCAAAAGATAACTCCTGGTCTTTACATGTCAGTTCTTCAAATCTGATATTTTGCCCTTCTAAAATAAGTCTTGAAAATTCTAGTGTATCGACTTCTATCGTTGCTGTATCATTTCGTTTGTATGCTTTTGATTTGTATAAATACGGCTTTTGAAGTCCACTTTTTACAGTAAGTTTTATTGTCTGATCATTATTCTGTATCTCAAGTGTATAATTCGGTTGTGGAGAAATGCTGTCGTTTATTTTATTTTCAATATCCAGACACGATTGCTTAGCATCTGCTAACCCTTTGATCTTTCCAATCCTATTGATTCTATTATATACAAAAACGTTCATAAAAACAATCGTAAATATTTACGACCGAATTTATGAACGTTTTTGTACTGAAAAAATATGTTTTATACACGTATAAATAGATTTACGCACAAAAAGAAGGGGCTTACATAAGCCCCTTCGACATTTGACACCTGACTCACATCAGTGTTCAAATCATCCTTCAATTGCGATTGTTTTCTTTGTCTCAACTGGTTTTGCCTCTTTCTTCGGCACTGACAGTCTCAGAATACCATTCTCATATTTTGCTTTGATATCTTCCTGTGTAAGGTTCTCACCTACATAGAAGCTTCTCTGCATTGCTCCGGCATAACGCTCCTTACGGATGTATTTACCTTTCTTGTCTTCCTCATCCTTGTCAAGACCCTTAGCAGCTGATACGGTCAGATAACCATTCTCAAGCTCAATGCTGATCTCATCTTTCTTGAATCCAGGAAGATCGATATCTACTTCATATCCTGCGTCATGCTCACGGATATCTGTCTTCATCATGTTCTTAGCGTGTTTACCGTATAACGGATTCTTCTTTCCCCAGAAGTCCTGCTCAAATGGGAAGTTCATCCAATCATCATCAAATAAGTTTTCTCCAAAAATACTAGGCATCATCATAAGTCATTTCTCCTTTCAATGCTAACTAACTTTGTTGCCTTTTGTTTTGTTCTATTTATTATATAGCACGCAGTTTTCAGCCGAGTCAAGAGGTGAGTGCTAATTTTTTTAATTTTCCTTCTTCATTCTCTTTAACTCCGGCATCACAATTGCCAGCATTGTAATAAAACACAAACTTCCTCCGATTACATTTGATATCGGTTCTGCTAAAAACACACCTCTTGTTCCCATGTGAAATGTATATGGAAACAAATATGTTAATGGCACGACTATAAATACTTTTCTAAGTAACGAAAAGAAGATTGCCTGTTTCTTTTTATTTAATGATTTAAATACCGTCTGTCCAATATATTGCAGATCCATAAATATAAATGCTGCAAAATACAACTTCAATGCTTCTACTGCATCTACCAGTAATTCTTTATCCGAACTGAAAATTCCGATCAAAAATTCCGGTGCAAAAATAATCACACTCCACATGATTGCCGTATAAATAAGAATCATGCAAGTCATTACTCTAATTGCTTTTCTAACACGTTTTGGACGCTGTGCTCCATAATTGTAGCTTAAAATTGGAGAGCTTCCTTCATTCATAGCATAAATCGGTGTCTCTACCATCTGCCGGATGCTTGATACAATTGTCATCACTGATATATAAACATCTCCTCCGATACCTGACAGCACACTGTTACAACATATTGTTACTACACTATTTGTCAGCTGCATAATAAATCCTGCACTACCAAGACTCACGATATTTTTTGCATCTGTTCCACATACTTTCCATTCCGCCTTGGAGAGCATTCGAACTTTTATCTCCGATTTTTTTCTTAAAAAATAAAATACATATGCTGCTGATAAAGTCTGTGAAATAATCGTTGCAATTGCAGCTCCTTTTATTCCTAAATGCAATCCAAATATAAATAATGGATCTAAAATTAAATTGGCAACTGCTCCGATTGTTACAGACAGCATGCCTGATGTAGCATAACCTTGTGCATTAATAAAAGGATTCATTCCTGTTGCAATCATGGATGGCACTGTTCCTATCAGATAAATCATCATATATGGATACGCATAAGATAACCCTTCCTCTGATGCACCAAATAATACCAGTATCGGACTTGCAGACATCATGCCGATTACCGTCAATACCACTCCACAAATGCACATCATTGAAAATGATGTATTCATAATTGTTTCAGCTTTTTTGGTATTTCCTTTTCCTCTATTAATGGAAAATAAAGGGGCGCCGCCACTTCCGAACAAGTTACAGAATGCTGTGATAATCACAATAATTGGAAAACATAAGCCCACAGCTCCAAGTGCTGTTGTTCCGACTTTCGGAATTCTGGCAATGTAAATTCGATCCACGATATTATACAAAAGACTCAATATCTGTGCCACCAGCATCGGTAATGCCGCGCCTAAAATATTTCCTGTAATTGTTCCGTGTTCAAAATCAATTCGTTTCATACTTTCATTCCTTTTTTGCTTTCTTTCCCTGACTCCAAGTATAACACAAATTACTCTAACCGAAACCGGTAAAGCGCTCTATGACAGAACCGCCATAACTTTGGCCAAACATGGTTTAGGGGTTGCCATCCTCCCTTCTTCCATGAGAGAACTCAACCCCTGTCTTTATGCTTATTTTATTAAGGATACGGAATAATGGTGCCTGACACCTTGTATCCAAATTATTTCTATGTTTGTAAATTTGTTATCCCAACGCTACATCCAGCATCATCATAATGCTGAATCCCACAGCAAAAAAGAGCGTTCCTATATTCGAATGCTTTCCCTGTGACATTTCCGGTATCATCTCTTCGATCACTACATAGAGCATCGCTCCGGCAGCAAAACTGAGTAAATAAGGAAGCGCTGGCAGAATCAACTGTGCCGCAGCCAGTGTCAGTACAGCTCCGATCGGCTCTACAACACCTGAAAGAACTCCACCGAGAAATGCCTTGCTTTTCTTTTCTCCTTCTGCCCGAAGTGGCAGGGAGATAATCGCTCCTTCCGGAAAGTTCTGAATCGCAATACCAAGTGATAACGCAAGTGCACTTGCCGCTGTAATCTGCATATCTCCAGCCAGAAAACCTGCGTATATTACACCGACAGCCATACCTTCCGGAATGTTATGCAGAGTCACCGCCAACACCATCATTGTTGTACGTCTCAACTGACTTCTCGGTCCCTCAGCCTGGTCACTATTCATATGAAGATGCGGAATGATATGATCCAATGCCAATAGAAAAAGAATGCCCAGCCAGAATCCGATAAATGCCGGAAGAAAAGAAAATGCCCCCAGATTTTCTGATTGCTCGATTGCCGGAATCAGAAGACTCCAGACGGATGCCGCAACCATCACCCCTGCTGCAAATCCTGTCAGCGCCCGCTGCACCTTATCACTAAGTGTCTCCTTCATAAGAAATACACACGCTGCTCCTAATGATGTTCCGAAAAACGGAATTAAAATTCCCCAAAATACTTTCATAATCTGCCCCTTTCTTATTTTCTATACTTTTTGCTGGAAAACTTATTTTTATTATCCCTAGTAAAATAGTAGGGTTTCTTATTTAAGATTATAGAGCTACTCCTCTTATTATGCAAGTATTATCGTTTGCAACCTGATTTTTGACATGAAAAAAGGAGCTTTCGCTCCTCTTTTCACTTTACCTGAGATTCCAAAACCGGAATCAGATTATCCTTCAATTGCGATGGTCTTCTTTGTCTCGACTGGTTTTGCTTCCTTCTTCGGCACGGACAGTCTCAAAATACCATTCTCATATTTTGCTTTGATGTCTTCCCGTGTTACATACTCGCCAACATAGAAGCTTCTCTGCATTGCTCCGGCATAACGCTCCTTACGGATGTATTTACCTTTCTTGTCTTCCTCATCCTTGTCAAGACCCTTAGCAGCTGATACGGTCAGATAACCATTCTCAAGCTCAATGCTGATCTCATCTTTCTTGAATCCAGGAAGATCGATATCTACTTCATATCCTGCGTCATGCTCACGGATATCTGTCTTCATCATGTTCTTAGCGTGTTTACCGTATAACGGATTCTTCTTTCCCCAGAAGTCCTGCTCAAATGGGAAGTTCATCCAATCATCATCAAATAAGTTTTCTCCAAAAATACTAGGCATCATCATAAGTCATTTCTCCTTTCAATGCTAACTAACTTTGTTGCCTTTTGTGAGAAGATCTCACAATTTATATAAGCTGCTTTCGCAGTTGTTGTCAGAACATTCGGAGGATTCAGAAGTTCATTTCTTTTCTTTTTCTCTGTCTTCCTTTGTTCTACTTATTATATAGCACGCAGTTTTTAGCCATGTCAAGAGGTGAGTGCTAATTTTTTGAGATTTTTTTTGCAATCCAACGGTTTTCAGTGCTTTTTTCATATTACATTATTGAATATCCCTCATTCTGCCTATATAAGTGAAACTTAGCGAACTTAAATTAAATCTCTTTCAGACAATTCAATTTGGATATTCACCAACTGTGGATTATTTCTCAGTGCACCAGTTTCCAGCTTACCGCCTGCTGCCTTGCATCCACAAATCTCTTATAAATACCTTTCTGTTTCATTAATTGCTCATGTGTTCCCTGCTGTGCAATTCTTCCTTTTTCAACAACCACAATCTGGTCTGCATGTCTGACTGTTTTTAATCTGTGGGCAATCATAATAATCGTTTTTTCCTTTGTAAGTGCATCTACTGCATTCATCAGATCCTTTTCATTCTCCGGATCAACATTGGCCGTTGCCTCATCTAATATAACGATTGGTGCATCCTTCATGATTGCTCTGGCTATCGAGATCCTCTGTTTCTCACCGCCGGAAAGTGTGGCTCCGCCTTCTCCGATCACTGTGTCATATCCATTCGGAAGTTTGCTGATGAAATCGTGACAGCACGCTTTCTTTGCCACTTCCACCACTTCCTCATGGCTTGCATCCTGACGTCCGAATTTAATATTATTCTCAATGGTATCTGCAAACAAATACACAGACTGAAATACAAATGAAAAATTACGCATCAGACTGTTCATGCTGTAGTCTTTTACATTCACGCTTCCAAGTGTCACTTCCCCGGAATCCACATCCCAGAACCTGGCGATCAGATTGCAAAGTGTTGATTTTCCTCCACCAGATGGTCCAACGATTGCTGTCGTCGTTTTCTGCGGAATAGAGAGCGATATATCATCAATGATCTTCCGTTTGTCATAAGAAAACGAAACATTAGAAAGTCTGATATCGTAATTTTCCGGCTGGATCTCTTTGCCGTCGATATCCATGGTATCCAGCTCCAATATTGCATTTGCTTTATCTACACATACGCTTACCACATGTAAAAGAGATGAATAATTTCCTGCACATTCCAGACTGGCATAAAGCATAAATGCTGAAATTGTCATACCGATTGCATAGACCGCACTCATAGTTCCATTAATATAAAAATATGCACTGCAAGCCACGATCACAGCACCTGTAATTTTGGTTATCACACTTTGCAGAAAATGATAGGGCACAAACAGCATTTCCATCTTTGTATTGATCTTTTCACATGCTTCATTTGCATCATTTAATCTTTTCGCCTGTTTCCCAAGCAAGTTATATGATTTAACTTCTGATATTCCCTGCAGATACTCCATGATCTGGTTTACAAGCTCCGTATCGCATACCACTTTTTGCTCTGAATCTTTTTTACCCGCATTCTGCATCACAGAATTGACTCCAAAGAAAATAAGTACTCCTGCTACGGCAATCAGTCCGATTCTCCAGTCAAAAATAAACAGCATAAGATTGATCATTGATGTTTCCAGAATTCCCTGCATGGTCAGCATGACCACTCTCGCAGCCACATCGCCAAGTATTTCCATTGTATTGGTTGTAATGGAAGAAATTTCCCCGATACTATTGGAATTGAAATACCCCATCGGCAGATATCGCAGATGTTCTGCAATCTTGATTCTCATAAAAGCACTTGCATTATATCCTCCCTCTGTCTGAAGCACTGTAGAGTATCTCTTGCAGATTACGTCGACTACAATTGCAAGAACCATAATCGCAACGGAACCTCCAATATATTTCCCTGTCGGTTTCCCACTCAGCAGACCAATCAGTATGTACATAATAGCCGGAATCTTCATTGCTGAGGCAAGAGCCTCTATGAGTCCGATCACTATCGACAGTTTAAATTTATTGCCATTTTCCCTGCCTGAAAAACGAAAGAATTTTGCCAGAATCCCAAACATATCATTCTCCCTCCTTCACCGTATCTTTTACAGAAATATGGGCATTCCACATTTCCTTATAAAGCGGGCATGACACCAGAAGTTCCTCATGTGTGCCATGTGCTGCTACATTTCCATCATTTACGACAAAGATCTGATCACTGTCCTTAACGGTAGAAAGCCTGTGCGCTATCACAATCAGAGTCTTCCCTGCGACCAGTTTTGCGATAGAATTCTGCAGAATTGCCTCATTTTCCGGATCTGTGTAGGCAGTTGCCTCATCAAGGATCACGATCGGAGCATCTTTTAACATTGCTCTTGCAATCGAGATACGCTGTCTCTCGCCACCTGACAGATGTCCTCCTGCACCTCCTACAACCGTATCAAATCCATTCTCCAACTGCATGATAAATTCATAGCATCCACTTTTCTTTGTCACCTCGATGATCTGTTCATCTGTAGCATCCGGATTTCCCTGTCTGATATTTTCACGGACTGTTTCATTAAACAGATAATTGTCCTGTGCAACATATGCAATTTTCCGATTAAAATCTGCAAATGCCAGTTCTTTGACATCAACTCCACCGATTTTGATGCTTCCGGAATCCACATCCCACAGGGACGCAATCAGCTTTGCAATGGTCGACTTGCCGCTTCCGGAAGGTCCTACGATTGCATTTACCGTTCCTGCTTTCAGCTCCATAGTTACTCCGTGCAGGATTTCTTTGTCGTGATAACCAAATCTGACATCTTCAAGAGTAACGGAGTTATCTTTTGGAACACTTTTACTTTTCTCTGGACGTTCAAGCTCCG
>ERZ773103.4463-NODE-4463-length-10126-cov-19.640056_pt1 | contig 10126 bp, 10 predicted proteins | sample MGYA00511118_ERZ773103 | MGnify/ENA primary metagenome ERZ773103 (study PRJEB29015, sample SAMEA2737821) | human gut metagenome | biome: human gut; feature: human-associated habitat; material: faeces | place: China | collected 2012 ... | reverse complement strand
CACATCAATGCTGTTGCGTTGTGGATTGTATTCTGCAAATATTGTTCTCATCGTAACTTATCTCTTCTTATCGTTGAATCAATTATTCGTTACAAAAATCAGAAGCATTTCAATCAGTTCACCATGTCACATTTATTTTGTGTTATATAATTTTCTTGCCCTTGTATTTACCCTTATCAGAGTTCGTAAATTCATATGGGAAGATATAACATAAGGGAAAGGCTAAGGGAAAGCTAACATGCGATAAACTTAGTGTTTTCAAGGGCTTGAGAGATATTTGATAACAAAATATAATAGTTATTAAATCCCTTGGAATAGATAAAATCTCAATTCCAGTTTGCCAGATTCATATCTAACAGGTAGAACAGATTTTTTTATAGATAAGATGATGCTGGGGCAAATAAAGTTTTTTATCGTTCTATCATTGATAGTACCTTGAAAAATTGCACAAAGATCGGACTTTTTTTGTGACTTTGGGAGAAAATCAGAAAATCTTAGTATGCCTGTTAATTTAAAAAATTCTGAATAATAACTTTCTCTGCTTCTTCCTCTGTAAGTCCAAGTGTACGAAGTTTCAGAAGCTGTTCATCTATAATGGCTTACCGCCAATGTTTGTTAGTGATTTCCCGCACAGCCATGCTTATCCTCGCCACAATGATGCTCTCCGCATGAATGACCATCCTCATGATCGTGGTGTGTACAGTGAACATCCGGATTGTATGTCAGATTGCCTTCAAGATATGCTTTTACAGCTTCGTCTGCATCACCTGATACTCCACCGAACAGTTTTATTCCCGCAGCAGCAAGTGCAGCCTGTGCTCCTCCACCGATGCCACCACAGATCAGAACATCTATATCTGCTGAATTAAGAAATCCTGCAAGTGCACCATGTCCCTGTCCGTTTGTGTCCACAACCTGTGTGTTAACAATTTTGTTGTCCTCAAGATCATACACTTTAAACTGCTCTGTGTGTCCGAAATGCTGAAAAATCTGTCCGTTTTCGTATGTCACTGCTATTCTCATTTTATCCTGTCTCCTTTATGATTTCTGTTTTACTGCTTGTTATTATAGTTACATATCACAATCCTATCTGTGATAGTCACATTTCTGGCACTGTTTCATCTCATTTTCCACATCTTCCTTATAGAAAATATCTGACCACCGGCAGATACTCTGCAATATCGGAACAACCGAATTTCCTTTTCCTGTAAGTGAATACTCAACTCTCGGCGGTATCTCATCATATGATTTCCGGTCGACAATACCATCGGCTATGAGATCTTTTAACGTTGCTGCTAAAACTGCGTCTGTGATGTTATACATTTCTTTCCGTATCTCGCTGTAACGCAGTTTTTTGCTGGCGGAAAGCACGCATATAATACGCGATTTCCATTTGCCACCAAAGACCGTATTCAAGCGGACAACGGATATCAGCCTCTAATTTTTTTCTGTATTTTGCCATAAAAAACACCATTTTTCACACTAATCACCTTCAGGTTTTTGGTAACTGCTCAAAATCTCTGAGCCAATTACATATATTATAACCTGAAAGTAATCTTTTTTGAAGTAACTATGAAATTTATTAGCAGGTTTTAAATTTCTTTTTTATTATCTGCTCCCGTTGTTGTTAAATGAAAACCAACCCATTGCGCATTTCCCCTGCCTGTGATACCATAATGAGCAAATTTGCCATCATTTTTTTAACCAGCACAAAAGACTTTTGCAGGAAGGAATCCCCTATGAAAAAGCACAAAAGCATTACCATCCTTCTGATGTGTATGTTACTTCTCGTGTCTGTCTGCGCAGGCATTTTATTTGGAAGCGTGAATATTGCATTCAAAGATATCTTAAATTGTCTGACCGGGGCAGACCGCAGTTCTACTTCTTATATTTTAATCACTACCGTGCGCATTCCGCGCGTGCTCGGCGGACTTTTTGCCGGGATCGGGCTGTCCTGTTCGGGTGTGATCTTACAGGGCGTAATGAACAATTCGCTGGCAAGCCCAAGCACGATCGGTGTCAATTCCGGCTCCGGTTTTGCGGTCATGCTCGCCATGATCTTTTTCCCGGCAAACTCATTTACACTTCCGGTCTTTGCGTTTTGCGGCGCCCTGATCACCACACTGCTGATCTTTTTTCTGGCTGCGCTCTCAGACAGTTCAAGGACTACGATCATTCTTGCCGGAATTACAGTCTCAAGTTTTTTAAGTGCAGGCATCAATACGATCAAACTTTTAAATACGGATATCACGGTGAATCTGACGTCTTTTCTGATCGGTTCCCTCTCCGGGCTTACCCTAAGCAGGCTGATCCTGCCGTGCCTCTGTATTGCTATTGCATTCTTTGTTTCCTTGTTTCTCGCACAGCCGTTAAATATGCTCGGACTTGGGGATGACATCGCGCGCTCCCTCGGACTGCGCGTTTCACTCACCCGCTTTTTGCTTCTGTCCCTCGCAAGCATCCTTGCCGGATGTGTCGTCAGTTTCGCCGGTCTGCTCGGCTTTATCGGACTGATCATCCCGCATATCTGCAGGCGGCTTTTTGGCAATGATGCACGTTTTCTTTTGCCGTGCTCCGCACTTTTGGGCGGCAGTTTTGTACTGTTATGTGACCTGCTCGGACGAATACTCTTCTCTCCGTTTGAGCTGCCCGCCGGGATTATCATGTCGTTCGTCGGCGGACCGTTTTTCCTGTATCTGTTACTGAAAAAGAAAGGAGGGCGCAGAGTCCATGCTTGAATTTCGCAATGTTTCCGTTTCCTGTCAGCACACGCCGATCTTAAACGACATCTCATTAACTTTCCGTGACGGGGAGATCACCACGATCCTTGGCCCGAACGGCTGCGGCAAGACTACCCTGGTCCAGTGCTTAAACGGTGCTTCCACGGTGACCGCCGGACAGATATTCTTAAACGGACAGGATTTTCTTAAAATTTCCCCGAAAGAACGTGCCCGGGAAATTTCCCTGCTCCCACAGGTCCGCACGATCATTCCTGCTATTCCGGTTAAAATGCTTGTGGAACACGGGCGCTTTCCTTACCTTGGATTTTCCCGCCGGAAATCAAAGGAGGACACTGAAATTGTAAACCGTGCCATGGAATTTACCCACATCAGCCAGTATGCCGACCAGTATGTCGACACGCTCTCCGGCGGTATCAGACAGCGCGTGTTTTTTGCCATGGTGTTAGCGCAGGATTGTGATTACATCGTGTTGGACGAGCCGACCACCTATCTCGACCTGACCGGGCAGCGCGAATTTTACGCCATGATAAAGGAATTAAAAAAACAGGGAAAAACGATTATTCTGATCTTACATGATCTGAGTCAGGCGGTGCGCATCTCAGATACGCTGGTTGTCATGAACCGCGCCGGTTCCAGATCTCTTGATAAAGCAGCGCATGCCGGTACAGACTCTGATGTTAAAGCAACTGATTTTCCCGGCAGCATCGCCATGGTTGGCACGCCCCAGGAGTGTCTGCAGTCGCATGTGATCGAGGATGTGTTTCAGACAAGCTGGAAAAGGTTTACGGATGAAGATGGGGAGTATTACTTTTTTGAGTAATACTCTTTTTTGTATGAATTTTTCTTGACATATTGATTAAAATGATGTATTTTTATTTTTCATTTGATTGTGCGCAATTTAATTGTTTTAAATCTTTTATTTTGAAAGGAAACTTTTACTATGAATTTTTATGATTATGAAGCAGAGGATGCAGGATTTGAGATTCTTGATTTCCCATGTAATCAGTTTGGAAACCAGGCACCGGGAACAACCGAGGAGATCGCATCTTTCTGCGACGCAAAATTTGGAATTACCTTTAAACTTTTTTCCAAAATTGAGGTAAATGGAGAAAATACGCATCCGCTGTACAAATATCTGAAAGAACAAAAAGGTTTCGGAGGATTTGATCCAAACCACCCTCTCACCCCGCTGCTCGAAAGCGGATTATACCGCACCCAGCCGGATTTCCGTAACACCCCTGATATCAAGTGGAACTTTACGAAGTTTCTGATCGACCGGGATGGAAGTGTGGTAGAACGGTTTGAGCCTACCACCTTTTAGCATTTCTATCCATGTATCATCTGAAATCAATTCTGCTTTATAGGATGTTTTGAGCACTTCACGCGGCGAACCCGCAATAAAACCCGTCATTGCATAATATTCTACCAGTATATCCTTCATAACTTTCCATGCCAGATCAAATGTGATGCTAAATTTTGCACTGGTTCCACTCAATACAAAAGAATCCGAAAGATCCCTCTGTTTTGCTTCTGCAAGTGCATCAAAATCCTTCACACCGGACACGGCAACATCAATGTCACTTCTCTCCCGTGCTGTTCCTTTCGCTCTGGAGCCAAATAAGATCACCTCCACCGCCGAAAAATGTCTGCAAAGTTCTGCAACCGCCTGTATTACTTCTTCTGCCCTCACAAATACTACCTGCCTTTTTCACATATTGAAATCATTTTAGCAGACGTTGCCGGCAATAGCAACGATTGCCTTTGACGTGTATTTATGTTTTAATATGAACACTTAAAGATTTTTCACCAGCAGAACGGAGCGTACAGGTCTTTATTGACAGTTATTTTCTGAATGAAACAGGTCTGATCAGTGTGCATCCAAATGAAAATACGGCTACCGTATTGTTAAAAACAAAAGATTTGTTACAGATCATAAAAGAACACGGAAACGCCGTTGATGTTGTTTCCATCTAATCAGATAATATACAAAAAGGAAGCACACTCTGCTTTAAACGTGATCCATTCACTGCAGCATGCTTCCTCTTTTTTTTAATTACAACTCCATCTCTGCCGTCTCCCCGATCACAATGACCGCCGGGGACTGCATTCCGGATTCTTTTACTTTTTCTGCAATATCAAAAAGTGTTCCTCGCACACTTACCGTTTTTCCATCAAAATTTCCCTGCACCACTGCTGCCGGTGTTTCCGGAGATTTTCCATACTCCATCAGCCGTCCGGCCAGTTTTGAAAGCTGGTGCATTCCCATCAGAAATACAAGCGTGCCCTCCACTGCCACAAGTTCTTTTAGTCCTTCCGGCAGACTGTCCGCAGTGCCTTTCGTATGTGCCGTCACCACATGAAAACTGCGGCTTTTTCCACGGTGTGTTACCGGGATTCCTGCTGCCGCCGGAACCGCAATGGCAGATGTGATTCCCGGCACTTCTGTCACCGGGATTCCTTTCGCCTTTAACGCTTCCATTTCCTCACTGCCTCTGCCGAAAACAAACGGATCTCCGCCTTTTAAGCGCACCACGCGTTTGCCTTTCTTCGCATGTTCGATCAGAATCGCATTGATTTCTTCCTGTTCCCTGCTATGTACACCGATCCGTTTCCCGACATAAATTTTTTCACAGCTCTCCGAAGCGTGGTCTAACAGACACGCATCGATCAGATCGTCATAGACAAGCACCTCGGCTCTCCGTATTGCATTTAAACCGCGCAGTGTGATCAGGTCATATGCACCGCAGCCCGCACCGACGAGCGTTACCATGCCTGTACTGACGATTTTCCCTAATCCAGTCTGTTCCGCACTCTGGCAATAATCTCTGATCCGCTGCCTCGTCTCTTCCTCATCCGGCACGCGGTTTTCATCCATGCAAAGCTGTGCTGTCTCTTTCAAAAATCTGGCTCTGATCCTGTCATCTGCAATCATTTTTTTTGCAGGTTCCCGGATTGATTCTAAATAATCAAGAATCTCTTCCATCTGATTTGGAAGTTCCCTCGCCATGCGGCTTCTTAATTCTGCCGCGATCTGCGGACTGGCTCCTGCGGTGGAGATTCCCGCGGTCAGTTTTCCTTCTTTCACAAGAGACGGAAATAGAAAACCGCAGTAATCTTTGTCATCTACCACATTGACTAAAATTCCTTTTTCCTGACACAGTGCGCTGATCCTGTGGTTTAATTCCCTATCATCGGTTGCCGCAATGACAAATGCACAGCCCTCGATATCCTCCGGCACAAAGGGACGCTCCTCACACATAAATGCCGGATCCTGTTTTAATTTGTCCATAATATCCGGTGCTATTATGGTAATCTTTGCACCGAACGGCTTCACCTTTTCTGCCTTGTGTGCTGCAATCCTGCCGCCACCCACGATCAGGCCTTTTTTATTTTCTATATCAATAAAAAACGGAAAATATGCCATTTTCAAACCAAACCTTTCTCACTCCGCCTCCGGGTACAGAATATCTGCCAGCTGCTTATAAGCCTCTCCCCATTTTGCATTCGGTTTTAAGTTGAATAAGCGCTTATCAAGGATATAATAATGATCATTTTTCACAGCGGTCAGGGATGCCCATGCCGGGTTTGATGTCAGAAGATCTTCCACATTTTTCATGGCGGCATCGCTGTCATTTCCCTGAATCGTCACAAAAATATACTGTGGATCAGCCGCAATAATCGCCTCCATGCTGAGGTCATCTAACAGGCTCTCGTCGCTATCTGCGATATTCACACATCCAAGGTCTGCCAACATTTCCCCACAGACATTTCCGTCACTGCCCTTGGCCTTTACATTGCTTGATGCTGCGCGAAGGAATAAAACGGTCGGATTACTGCCGTCCGCTCTCTGCTTCATTTCTTCCACTTCTTTCTGCACATCCAGACCATTTTTCTGGTACAGGTCATCCCTGCCGGTGATCTGTGTACAGATGGAAAGCATATTTAAATAATCTTCAAAATTTGCAACGTCAAAATAGGCAACGGTAATTCCTGCCTGTGTCAGTGTTTCCTCCATTGCAACGTCTGCATCCGTATTTGCACTCGCGATCACAAAATCAGGCTCCGCTGCAATGAGCTGCTCGACATCCGGCTCCAAAATGCTGCCAAGATTTACCACACTCCCATCAAGGTCTAAACCCAGGCTCTCCCAGGAATCATTTGCTGCTGCAACAACATTTCCGCCTGCTAACATCCATACATCCGTAAAACTTCCGATCAGCGTTGCCACACGATCAGCAGATTTCACTGTCACCTCACGTCCGAGATCATCGGTAAAAGTATAACCCTGTGTCTGTGTTTCGGTATTTGTTTCCAATGTCTCAGTCCCGGCTTCTGATGATCCAGCGTCTACTTCCAGTGTCTCAGACAGTTCCATATCTGCTTTACTGTCTGTTTTCTGCTCAGCCACAGCCGGCACATTCCCTGCTGTTTCATCTGCGGAAGTCTCCTTTGCTCCCCCGCAGCCGGCAGAAAGAAGCAGCGCTGCAAGCACGCCTGTCAGTGCCAGTTTCTGATAAATTTTTTTCATGTTTTTCATCCTCCGTAAGTTGTTTCTACATTTTTGACATTATATTTTTTGTTGCTTTTTTTGTCAACTATACAGGTCTCGCAGAGGGATTAAAATTTCAAGGCATAAATTTGACTTTTTCATCATTAATTGCTATAGTGGGAAACGTTCCATACAAATGCTAGGGGTGCTGTTTATACCATATGGTATTGACAACGTGCTGAGAGATGATTTCATCGACCCTTATTACTTGACCCGGATAATACCGGCGTAAGGAAGCGTTTTCTTTTACTTTATTCTGGTAAGAAACAATCCCCCGTGTTTGTAGACAATAAAATGTACGCTCCGCGAACATTCTATTATCATGAATTAGGATTCTGGTGTCAAAAGGTGGCTCACAACTTAGCGATTGTCAAATTGCACAAAGTTGGGACTCGTTTTGTGACTTTGGGAGAAAATTAGAAAATCTTAGTATGCCTGTTAATGCATAGTGTTTTGCTGCCATGGATGGCAGCAAAAGTCTTAACGTCCCATGGACGGGACGTTTAAGACGTACACGTCACTCCTGGAAAATCTAAATCAGGCATACTTAGTTTTTCTTATTTTCGGACAGCGGAACAAAATAGATCCGACTTTGTGCAACTTGACAGTCAAAAATTGAAAACCACCTTTTGATACCAGAATCAAATCAGGAAAACAAGGAGGAAAATCCTCTGCTCCTGCAATGGCAGTCGCATTTTCCTTCGGAAAACAAGGAGGATTTATGAATAACTTTTTTGCTACACCGGAAGGAGCCTGGGGAGACGGCTCCGTACATCTTACGATCACCGGAATCGTGATCGTTGTCGTTATCATCGCATTACTGCTCATCGTTGCAGCGTTTGTGCGTCAGAAGAATGCAAGCCGCAAGGCAGCACTGACCACCAAACAGCTCGTCTACTCTGCAGTTGCCATCGCACTTGCCATGGTATGTTCCATGATCAAATTGTTTGAGATGCCGATGGGTGGTTCCGTCACATTACTTTCCATGCTTTTTATTGTCTTAATCGCATACTGGTATGGCCCTTATGTCGGCATCATGACAGCCGTTGCATATGGTCTGGTACAGTTTGTAACGGAACCGATCTTCTACACGATCCCACAGATGCTGCTTGACTATCCGCTCGCATTCGGTGCACTCGGTCTTGCCGGATTTTTCAATAAGAAAAAATGGGGACTTCAGATTGGATATGTAGTCGGCGTTTTCGGACGTTTCATCTTTTCCACGATCTCTGGCATTGTATTTTTCGCATCCTATGCACCGGAAGGCATGAACCCGATCCTTTATTCTTTAGGATATCAGGCCTCCTATCTGGTACCGGAAGCAGTCATTACACTGATCATTATCAGCATACCGCCGGTTGCCAAAGCACTGGCACACGTAAAACAGAATGCAGTAGAAGCATAAAATCAAAAAAACAGCCATACCGTTTTTATTTCAAAGCGGTACGACTGTTTTTTTAGTTTTTTTAGTTCTTTTATGTATTAATCCAACAGCATCTGTACGCATCCATACATTCCGGCATCATTTCCAAGTCCTGCAGGCACAAACTTTGTGTTGCGGCAGGCATGGAAGGATGTCTCCACAAAATGCTTCTGGATGCTCTCGATCAGGATACTTCCTGCTTTGGAAACACCACCACCGATGACAACAACTTCCGGGTCAACCACACATGCAATATTAGATAAGGTAGATCCTAAGATTCCGCAGACTTCATCCACTAAACCAAGTGCCACTGCATCTCCGCTCTTTGCCTCATCAAACACATCTTTTGCAGTCAGTTCCGGGAAGTTTCTAAGGCTTGTCTCATCGTTGGTCTTAGCAAGTTTTCTCTTTGCCACACGAACGATACCGGTTGCGGAAGTGTACTGCTCTAAGCATCCGTACTGTCCACAGTTACATGCCTCGATCTCATCATGATTTACGGTAATATGTCCGATCTCACCGCCTGCTCCGTTAAATCCTGCAACGACCTTTCCATCTACGATGATACCGCCGCCGACACCGGTTCCAAGTGTTACCATGATAACGTCTTTACAGCCTTTTGCTGCCCCCTGCCACATCTCTCCGAGAGCTGCAACGTTGGCATCATTTCCTGCTTTGACCTTAAGACCTGTCAGATTTCCGAGTTCTTCCTCTACATTCACGATTCCCCAGCCTAAGTTTACACAGCGGTTTACAACACCGTTGCTCTTAACCGGACCTGGAACACCGATTCCAACACCCTGTACATCATCTTTGCTGATGCCTTCCTGTGCCAGTTTATTATCAACTGCCTGTGCGATATCAGACAGGATTGCTGCTCCGTTATTTTCCGTGTTGGTCTTGATCTCCCATTTATCGATCAACTTGCCGTTTGTTTCAAAAAAACCGATCTTACAGGTAGTTCCCCCGACATCAATTCCAAATGCATACTTTTTCATTTTCGATCCTCCAGTGTTCTTTGCAGCAACATACCTGCCACGCGTTTTTTTTGCTCATATTAAGGTAATGATAACGTTTCCAAATTTGTATGTCAAGCCTTCATCAGTGCTTTCTGCATTCCAAATCTGCTCTGTTGTTTCTGTGTTCTGCTGCTCACTGCTGTCGTTCGCCTTGTTGTTATTGCTGCGGTTAGTCTTACTGCTGTTGGTCCTGTTGCTGTTGGTCCTGCTGCTGATCTTGTTGCTGTTGTTGTTCCTGCTGTTGTTGCTGTTGCTGCTCCTGCTGCTGATCTTGTTGCTGTTGGTCCTGCTGCTGATCTTGTTGCTGCTCCTGCTGCTGTTCCTGTGGTTGCTGCTGATCCTGTGGCTGCTGTTCCTGTGGTTGCTGCTGATCCTGTTGCTGCTGGTTCTGTGG
>ERZ773103.4456-NODE-4456-length-10161-cov-12.420047_pt1 | contig 10161 bp, 11 predicted proteins | sample MGYA00511118_ERZ773103 | MGnify/ENA primary metagenome ERZ773103 (study PRJEB29015, sample SAMEA2737821) | human gut metagenome | biome: human gut; feature: human-associated habitat; material: faeces | place: China | collected 2012 ... | reverse complement strand
GCCTCAAACAGACCGATCAGACCTTCCTGCACGGCATCTTCGAAATCCAGGCCCGGCGCGGTCGCGGCGGCGGCACCTTTGCGGATGGCGGGCATCATGCGTGCAATGAGGGCGGCCACAGCCGTTTCATCGCCGTTCTGGGCCAAAGCCAACAGGTCATTGGTGATTTTTTGCATGGGGCTTCCTCCGGCAGGCAGATGCGAACACCTTTATAATAGCCGTAATCACGCATTTTGTCAATCTTTTTTTGGGATTATGCTCAAAATTCCGCTGTATGAACCGCACAGAAGCTGGTATACTGAAAAAAATAAACTTGTCTGTAACAAACCGCCTGCCCCGCGCGTGTTAAAAGTGAAACAGGCCTGATGAAATCCAAAACAAAGGAGGTGCCACGATGGAGCCGAGCGAACTGGCCGCGGTCGCAGGACGCTACCGCGACATGATCTACCGCGTGGCCCTGCACTGGTGCGGCCACCCACAGGAGGCTGAGGATGCTACCCAGGACACGCTGTTAAAGCTTTGCGCGACCCACCGCACTTTTGCAGACGAGGAGCATTTGAAAAGCTGGCTGATCCGGGTGACCATCAACCATTGCAAAAGCCGTCTGCGTGCGCCCTGGCATACCCGCCGCCTGCCGCTGGAGGAACTGCCCGACACACCGGTGTTCGACGACCCCGCCCAGCGGGAATTGTACGACGCCGTACTGGCCCTGCCACAGGCGTACCGCATCGTGCTGTACTTATTTTATTATGAGGACATGCCCACCAGGGAGATCGCGGCGGTGCTGCACATCAGCCAGAACGCCGTGACCACCCGGCTGACCCGTGCGCGGGAGGCCCTGCGCCGGGCGTATCAGGAGGATTGAACGATGGAGTTTGAAACTTTGTATAAACAGACCTTTGCCCAGGTGCGCTGCCCGGCCTGCGTGGCGGTGGCGGCCCAGCCTGCCCCGCGGCGGCGGTTTGGGTGGGTCATCTGCCTGGCCGCGCCGCTGCTGCTGGCCGCCGGTGTACTGGCGCGGGTGGAGTTCACTAATTTGCACAACACCCCCCACCCAAGCTATGCCCCCGATGCCGTGGGCGGTTATGCCCTGCACTATACGCTGACCACCCATCCGCTGGATACGCTGGGAGAAGCGGTACAGACACTGGCCGCCGAGGAACGGCAGCCAGCGTTCCAACGGATGCGGACGCCTGACCACTATAGTTTCAGCCAGATGGTCATGACGCTGGGAAACTCGGATTTGTTAATTCACTACCCAAACGATATTGAAAAAGCCGAAGTATTTACCGATGCGGCGGACAGCTTGCAGGATGCCGCTGAACTGACCAACCTGCCGCTGCTGCGCAACGATCTTGTGGATGACCTGCCGGACGGCGCGGCGCTGACGGAACCTTCGACCGGGGCGGACGTTTTTGTTCCATAGGTCACGGGGTCGGGGTCCTTCCCATCAAGCGCAAGGTGCTGCTGTACGGCACCTGCGCGGACGGCGAGCCATTTGGGCTGAACGTGCTGGATGGCGGCTTGCTGGAAAAGGAAGTGAGCGGCGAAAGTTATGACATGTATATTTCGTTCAACGCCCACGCCGCCGTGACGCCCAGCGGCAGCCGCACCGCCACCGTGGAGCAGGTGCTGACCGACGGCATCTACGATTTAAAGGATGGCTGGACCTGCGAGGAATACACGCTGCCTACCGGAGACATTGCCGTTATTCCGCTGTACGGCGGCGGAGACGAGAGCAAAGCCAGCGGGAATACCGCTTATTTTGTAAATAGCGGCATGATTTATACAGTTTGTATCAGGGCACCGCAGCCCGGTATCGGAGATGCACGGCTGCGGCCCTACCTGAAGCAGGTATTGGATGCGTTTTACGCGCCGTGACGTCCTACTGCCAATACGCACAGAAAAAGCCAGCCCGCATTGGGCTGGCTTTTGGATTATTGTTTCTGGTAAACCAGGTAGCGGAAGCCGATCTCGGTGGTCAGGCTTTTGCAGGCCTGCAGGTGCGCGGCGCCGTCGGCGGGGGTGTTCCAGTAATAGGGCGTCATGGCGAACAAATCCTGCACACTCTGCCCTTCCAGCGTGATGACAGCGGTGGACTCAACGGCCTTCACAAACGCAAAGCCGTCGTATTCGGTCTGTCGGATCTCGTTTTCATACGGGCAGTCGTACAAAATCTCTTTCAGGCCGAACAGATGCCGCGCGGTGGGCACGGCGTAAACAAGATGCCCGCCCGGGCGCAGCATACGGGCAAACTCAGCCTCGGCCATGGGCGAGAAGATGTTCAAAAGCAGGTCGGCCCAGCCGTCGCGCACCGGTGCACAAAAGCTGCCGCCGACACAGAACGCCGCGTCAGGCACGAGCTTCGACGCCAGCCGCACGGCCTCCTTGGACAGGTCGAACGCCGCAATCTGAGGGCAGCCCAGCGCGTCATACAAATACTTATCGTAGCTGCCCTCGCCGCAGCCGGCGTCCACAATATGGTCGTGGGGCAGCGCGGCGCAAAGCGCGGCCAGCGTCGCCATCAGCGGGGCGTAGTGCCCTGCCGACAGGAACGCGCGGCGGGCGCGGACCATGGCCTTGCCGTCGCCGGGGTCGGCGGCGTGCTTCTTCTGCATCGGCAGTAAGTAGGCGTAGCCCTCTTTGGCAAGGTCAAAGCTGTGGGCTCTGGCACAGCGCAGGCTGCGCCAGGCCAGCAGCAGCGGCCCGCCGCATACGGGGCAGCGCAGGGCTGCCGCGGTGGCGGGGGTCATTCGGCAGCCTCGGCGGGCGTGGCCGTCTCGGGGGTGTCCGCTGCGTCCGATGCCTCGGGCGGCAGCGGCACAGTCATACCGCCGTGGGCGGCGAGATAGTCCTCGAAATTTGCGAATTTCTGCTTCGGCGGGCGGCGGGAGATCAGATCGAGACCCGGCTGCTCCGGCGCGGTGCTGCGCGGGGCGCGGGCATTGCGGGGCGGGCGCGGTGCCTTGGGTTGGTCGCGCAGCGGCTGGCTGGGCACCTGCGGGGCCGGGCGGCCATTGCGGCGCGGCGGCTGGGGCGCGGCAGGGCGTGCGCTCTGGGGCGCATTCTGGGATGCAGCCGGGCGCTGGGCCGGGGCATTCTGGCGCGGTGCCTGCTGGCTCTGCGGTTGGGCGGGTCTGCCCTGCCCGCGGCGGGGGTGGCTGCCATTGGCGCGGGGCGCATTCTCGCTGCGCGGGGCCTTGGGGGCTGCGGGCGCAGCGGCCTGCGGGGCCGGCTTGCGCGGCTGTGCGGGGGCTTTCCCCTCACGCGCGGGCTGCTGCGCCTGCGGGGCGCTGCCATTGCCGGCAGGGCGACGGCGGCGGCGACGGTGCGGTGCACCGTTCGGGGTTTGTGCAGCTTTTTCCATAATTCACCTGAATCCTGTTATACGCCGATGACACGGCATTCATTGTAATATCGTTTTTCCTCGGCATGGCCCATGCTGAAGGTCTTGCGGGGCAGCACGCCGCCCAGCACAACGCCCTTGAACAGGTCAGCCTTCGCAAAGTCGGGCAGCAGAATGGCCGTGGCTGGTTTGGCCGGGTCGGAGGCCAGCGCCAGCGCCGTGCTTTCGCCGTGGATGTAGTCCACGGTCACGCCGGGATGGGCGGGCAGGAAGTCCGCCAGAAATGCCTCCACACTGCCGACGGTCAGCGGCGCGGGCGGGTTGGCCAGCGCGACGGCACTCTCGCCGTGGGCATCGGCCAGGCGCAGACGCTGGTCGGACATCGTCGTACTGCTCCCCTGCTGCTGGTCCCAGGCGTCGAGCGCGGCATACAGCTCCTTGGCACCGACGCCGAACACGACGCGGTGGATCGGCTCGATCTCAATGGCGGGGCTGTGGACGTTGCAGACCTCGGCCAGGCACCAGCGCGCCGGATGGGTCCTGCGCTGCTCCTCGCTCAGGGTGGGCTTCAGCTCCTCCCAGTAGGCCTTGGCGGTGGCCAGGCTGTGATTGCCGTCACCGACGGCCAGTACCATCGGCTGCTGCCCTTTGGCAGCGGGCCAGCGGCGGGCAAAGGCGGCAGGGTTGGCCAGCGCCGCCAGCGCGGCGTCGATCCCGGCGATCAGCGCGGGGTCCTCGACGGCCCAGCCGCGCAGATGTCCGCCGCCCAGCATCAGCTCACCGTCGTAGAGCGGCGGCAGCTGGTTTTTGATAAGCCCGATGGGCTCGATCAGCGTGCAGTCGGCGTCGTCGGCCAGCATCATGACGTGGGGCGTTTCCAGCGTCGCCCCGCGGCGGACCTTGAGGCGCGGCGGGATGCGCTCCACGACGGTGCTCTCGCTCGGGCGGATAGCGGGCTTGGAGCCCTTCGCGTAGTCGTAGGCATCAAGATCGACAGCGCCGACAAGGCCCTGCCGGACCGTGCCGTCCATCTGGGTACGCTCAACATAAACGTAGCCATGTACTTTCCGGGTCAGAACGGATTTGCGGTACTCCTCCATCGTACGGCGGATGCTCTCTAAGCGCTCGGCCTCCTGCGGGGTGCCTAAGTACGCCTCCGGCAGAACGATGTGCAGGGTGCTGGGCTTGCCGTCGGCCAGGTGCTCGGCGCGCTGCCAGTACTCCGGCTGGGAGGTGAACTGGTCAACGGCGATGCAGGCCCACGGGTCCAGCGGGACCCCGGCGGCGGGCAGTAAAATATCGGCTGCGGTAAAGCAGGCTTCGGACATAACAACGACCCCCTAACAGTTACAGAACAACGGTGTGGCCAACCAGAGCGTAGATCGCCAGCGACAGCACGCCGACGTAGATCATCGAGCTGGGCAGACCCTGGAAGATCGAGGAGATGGCTTTGCTGCGCAGACGGCGGCGGCCCTCCCGAACGATAAAGACGGCAAAGACATAGCCCAGCCCGCTGCCCAGAGCGAACGCGACGCTTTGCAAAATCGTATAGTTCTGGTTCGCGCAGATGAGCATCGTGCCCAGCACGGCGGTGCTGCAGGTGGCAAGGCTGAGTTGGCTGCGGCAGCTGGCGCGCAGCTTGCGGGGCAGCACGCCCAGCAGCAGCCAGGCCACGGCCATGGCCGCGATGCCGCAGGTCAGGTAGACGATGGGCCGCAGGGCCGAAATGGGCAGCCATGCGGGCAGATAATCACGCAGCCACGGAAAAAACAGGTCGTGTGCGGCCCAGCCGGCAGGTGCGGACAGCGTGATGACCAGCAGCAGCGGCAGGCAGAAATCCCAGACCTGCGCGCGGTGGTCGGGCACGAGCTTCATCAGGCGGGTGACGCCCAGCGCGCGGGCTAGGATGACATTCTCCGCAAAGACGGCCAGCACCATATAGCTGATAAACTGCACAATACCGTTTAAAATCGGCTGCAGCTCAGTGCTTACGGTCAGCATACAGGCGGCGCACCTCCTCATGTTTATAATCGGTGTACAGGTTGGCAGCGGCGCACCAGATGGCGGCCAGGATACCCACGATGACAAAGCCGCCCGCGGGCAGTGCAGCCAGCGGCAGCAGCGCATTGTGCAGGATGACGTTGCCAAAGACCGCGCCCGTGGCCAGCAGCTCACGCAGGCAGCCCACGATGAGCAGCACAACACACATGCCGAGTGCGTTGTTGAAGCCGTGGCGGAACGCATCCCTCACGGGTTCAAGGTCGGAGAACTCCATGCGCTTGACGATGGCGGGCTCCACGACCATGATCGGCAGGTAGATGCCCAGCAGCGTCAGGTCAGAGCCGAACAGTGCGTAGAGCAAAACATACGTAGGGATGTAGAGAAGCGCCGCAGAGTAGCAGTACACCACGGGGCGGAAGCGGTTCTTTGTCAGATGGCAGATGGCCACGGCCAGCACACGGGTGAAGGTGACCAAAATCAGCGAGGCGATACAGAGCATGAGCGCCCGCTGGCCGTCCAGCGCGGCACCGATGACCGGGGCCATGCCGAGGCCGCGCACAAGCACGGGGTTGGACAGCCAGATATGGTCGGCGCGGATGCGCTCGTTCAGGGCAGCCTCCGCCGCGGCGTAGGAACGCGAGGCGCTGGCTTTTTTGGACTTCGGCGCAGGGGTCGGCTCCGGGTGGGCGGTGTGCTCTGCCGGGGCGGGCGCAGCCGGTGCCGCAGGGGCCGCCTTTTGTACCGGCGGCATGACCTGCGTGGGCTGCTGGGCGGGCTGTGCCGCGGGTGCAGGGGGCTGCACGGCATGGGCGGCAGGCTCGGCAGTTCTGCGCTTCGGGATCGAGATCGTGCGGGTCTCGTCAGCTGCCGCGGGCGTCTGGCTGCTGCGGGCAGCGGGAGTGGGCTGGGGGGCTGCGGACGGTGTGACCGCGGGGCTCCTGCCGTACTCCCGGTCCCGGTAGCTGCGGAACCGATCCTCCTCGGCCTGGGCTTCCGCCTGGCGGGCGGCCTCGCGCTCAGCCTGGCGGCGCTGGACCTCCTCCAGCATGGCGCGGCGCTCCGCGGCGGTGTACCGCGGGCGGCTCGTCGGGATGATGCCGCCGCTGCGGGCGGCATCACTGCGCCCGGGCGCGGGCTGCTGCGGTGCGCCGGGCTGCTTTTCCGGTGCAGGGGCCGCCGGGGCGGCGGGTACCTTGCCGGTCTGCATGGCGGCAAGGGCGGCCTCGATCTCGGCGCGGGAGGCGCCCTTCTCCGCCATGGCGCGGGCGACCTCGAGCATCTCCCTGGTGATGTGCGGGATAATTAAGGTCTCGGAGCGCTCCTCGCCCCGGCGCTTATTCGGGTTTTGTTGAATTGGCAAGGCGCTGCTCCTCCTCTCTCATAAAGCGGATGCGTTCGGTGCGGTGGCTGATGAGGTCGAGCCATTCGGGGATGGAGCTGACGATCAGCAGCGCACAGCAGGCCGCGCACTCATACGGGCTGAACACGCGGAACACATAGGTCATGATGCCCAGCGCCGCGCCGTAGATGATGCGGCTCATGCGGCGGTCCGGCATCGTGACCGGCTCACAGATCAGGAACAGGCCGGTGAACAGTGCCGTGCCGGACAGGACGACATATTTTTCCAGATAGAAGCGCTGGCGGATATATTCCCACGGCAGGCTGAAGGTCGGCAGCTCGTTCAGATTCGGGAAGAACCACGGCAGGCCGATGACAAAGATAAAGAACGGAATAACGACAGAAAGCTTGATGTGCCCGCGCACAAGCAGGAACAACCCGCAGGCCATCACGACCAGCGCTGCGCTGGTGCCCATGGCGGCGGAGACGTTGCCGGTCAGCAGGTTCATCGTGCTGGCACTGGGCAGACCGCCATCCCGCAGAGTGGCGTTCATGCCCTCGACGAGAGTGGTGTTCACGCTGCCGAACAGCGGCAGCTGCGTGCCGGGAATGGGGTACGAAAAGACGTCCTGCGGCCACGAGATACCGGCCACGACGACGCCGACGGCGGCGGGATGGAACGGATAGTGGCCCTCGCCGCCGAACGCCTCCTTGACGAGCACGGCGACGATGACGGCGGAAATGACGATGGGATACGAGATGCTGGCAGGCATCAGCAGCGCGATGAGCGCGGCAAAGCACTCACTGGACGGCTCATGGGATTGGTAGCCCGTGCCGTGCAGCGGGGCCAGGGCACAGTCGCACAGGTAGGCGGTCAGCAGTGCGGCCAGCAGCAAAAGTACCGGGCGCGCACCGTAGTAATACCACGACATGCCGATCAGCGGGACTGTGCACCACAGCAGGTCACTGTAGTAGCTGTAGTTCGCGCTGCGTTCAACTTTTTTACGATTGGGCATAGGGAAAAAGCTCCTTTACTTGCTGTGCAGGACGTTTACCACAGCGGCAGGATCCATGGCATGGAACAGCGAACTTCCGGCCACGAGCCAGTCGACCCCGGCAGCGATGCACAGGGGGCCGGTCTCGGTGTTGATGCCGCCGTCCACCTCGATCAGGGTATCACAGCCGCGGCGGGTGCGCTCGGCACAGATGGCGGCAATGCGCGTGGGGGTGGTGGGGATGAACTTCTGCCCGCCGAAACCGGGCTCCACGCTCATGACCAGGATCAGATCAACAACGCCCAGATACGGGAAAACAGCTTCCACCGGCGTGCCGGGGCGGATGCTGATGCCGACCTGGCAGCCCGCAGCGCGGATAGCGGCGATGACCTCCTCTGCCGTGTCCGGCACAGCTTCGAGGTGGAAGGTGATGAGGCTGGCCCCTGCCCTGGCAAAGTCGGCGGCGTAGCGGGCCGGGTCACTGATCATCAGGTGGACATCGTAGTAGACGTCGGGCATAGCGGCATGCAGGCATTTCAGCACCGGCGCGCCGTAGCTGATATTGGGTACAAAGTGCCCGTCCATCACGTCAAAGTGCATCAGGTCGACACCGGCCTCCAACAGGCGGGTGCAGTCATGTTTCAGGTTGGCAAAATCAGCCGACAGGATCGATGCGGCAATTTTCGTCATAATGTATATACTCCCTTGATAGTCCCTCTTTGTTGTACGTAGTATGTGCAGTGCGCACATATAAAACTATTATAGCCCATTGCGCCCCAAAAAGCAAGAAGCCCGCAGACCGGGTGTCCCGGTTTGCGGGCTGGGGCAAAAGAGCTTCCCCTGTGGGGGAAGCTGTCACCGCAGGTGACTGATGAGGGGAGAGCTTACGGAGAAAGCCCGTAAACGGGCGGCTGCCGCAGGCTTGCCCCTCATCCGGCCTCGGGCGGGGCCTCGGCCGCCTTCCCCCTCAGGGGAAGGCTTATTTCTTTTCACTGTGCCAATGATGCACAGTCTGCAGCTGGAACTCAAAGTCGCGGGCATCCTTGGCAAGCTGGCTCGAGAGGATGATACCCGAGATAAACAGCAGCAGCGCCGCCACCAGCACAAAGCAGCAGACGATCAAAGTCGGGAAGCGCGGCACAAGGCCGGTCCGGAAATACTCGCCCAGCACCGGGATCATAAAGCCGATGCCGAACACGGCCAGGATCGCGGCCAGAATGCCGAAAAAGCTGAACGGGCGGTAGTTCTTGAACAGCCGCGCAATCGTGCCCAATACTTTAAAGCCGTCGGAGTAGGTGTTCAGCTTGCTCTCCGACCCTTCCGGACGGTCACGGTAGTCAATGATAACGTTCTCGACCTGCATATTGCGCTGCAGGGCGTGGATCGTCATCTCGGTCTCGATCTCAAACCCGCGGGACAGCACGGGATAGGTCTTGACGAACTGGTAGCTGAACGCGCGGTAGCCGGTCATAATGTCCTTGATCTTGCCGCCAAACAAATGATTTGTGCAGAACCGCACCAGATCGTTGCCGAAGTTGTGGAACGGGCGCTTGTTCTGGGTGTAGTAGGTGCTGGACAGGCGGTCACCGACGACCATGTCGGCCTGGCGCCCGGTCACGGCAGCGACCATCTCGGGCGCGGCCTCCGCAGGGTAGGTGTCGTCGCCGTCCACAAGAATGTACGCCTCTGCGTCGATCTCGCGGAACATGCGGCGCATGACATTGCCTTTACCCTGCTGATACTCGTGCCGGACGACAGCACCAGCCTTGGCGGCCAGCTCGGCGGTGCCGTCGGTGGAATTGTTATCGTAGACATAGACGGTGGCATCGGGCAGCACGCGGCGGAAATCCGTCACCACCTTTTCCACAGTTTTGGATTCGTTGTAGCAAGGGATCAGAACAGCGATCTTATCCATTTTGAGATTCTCCAATCTTTACATCCAGAATTGCACCAGACGGGCAACATTAAAGTACAGCGAGGGGTTCAGTCCCTGCAGCCACGGCTGGGTGGCAAAAAGGGTGAAGAAGCGATAGACGGCGCTCCACGCCACAGCGGCGGCCATGGCCACGCGCAGCACCGGCAGCAGGGTGACGGCCAGCGTTTCACCTGCAGCGGCGCGGCGGGCCAGCACGCTTTCCAGCAGCAGCCAGCACAGCACAGCGCCCAGCAACAGCACGGGGCTGTAGTCCATCAAATAGCGGTACAGTACACCGGCCATCTCGCAATCCACCACCGTGATGATGACCATACCGGCCACCGCCAGCCAGACGAAACCGGCCGCACCGGGGCGGCGGCGCAGACTTTGGCGGGTCTGGGGCAGCGCCAGCAGCCCCAACACCCAGGTGAAGGGTGTAGCCGCCAGCATACCGCCGACGAACGGCTCGCTGATGGTGCGGATGACGGCGTTGGTGGTGACTTCGGTTTCCTGCAAAAACGGAAAGACGCTCTTGAGTCGCGGCAGGTCGAACAGGCTGGTGAACA
>ERZ773103.4439-NODE-4439-length-10185-cov-6.538796_pt1 | contig 10185 bp, 17 predicted proteins | sample MGYA00511118_ERZ773103 | MGnify/ENA primary metagenome ERZ773103 (study PRJEB29015, sample SAMEA2737821) | human gut metagenome | biome: human gut; feature: human-associated habitat; material: faeces | place: China | collected 2012 ... | reverse complement strand
GATTATGTCGCTGTTAGAAAAAAAGACATGAAACCAGATTGGTGTAAAAATATTGAGTGCCATGAATGTTATTTTTACAATTCTACTGGAGATTGTTATGATACTCGTAAAGAATGGTGTAATTCAGAATATATAGAACCACCAATTGACTGGAGTAAGGTTCCAGTAGATACGCCAATTTTGGTTAGAGATAGTCAAGATGAAGAATGGCATCGTAGACATTTTGCAAAATTTGAAGACGGCATTGTTTATGCGTGGGATGATGGAAGAACATCATGGAGTTCATTAAGTGATGAAGTTGTTGATTGGAAATACGCAAAACTTGCAGGCGATGAGGTATAAGTAATGAAAAAATATAAAAATACAGTGACATATATAAGCAATTATTGTGCACACGCATTGGAAGAAATACTCATTAATTACGGCAATGCTGGATATAAATTAGTTTCTACGTTAATGGCAGATAATCAATATGATGTACCGACAATGTATCTATTTTTTACGAAAGAAATTGAGGAATAAAACAATGGATGAAAAAACTAATTTATCTATTAAACGAAGCATCTAATGCTTATTATAATTCAGAGCCTATTATTAGCGATTATGATTGGGATGAAATGTATGACGAGTTGCAGAGTCTTGAGGAAGTAACTGGTATCATCTATCCTAATAGCCCAACACAAAACGTCGGATACACAGTCATTGATAAATTAAAAGAAGTACCGCATAATCATTTAATGTTATCTTTAGACAAAACTAAGCAGATTGATGGATTGATAGATTTTGCTGGTAACAAAGCTTGTATTTTATCAGTAAAAGCTGATGGTCTTTCAACAACACTTCGGTATTTAAACGGCAAATTAGTATCAGCTGAAACAAGAGGTAGTGGAGATAAAGGTTATGATTGTTATCATAACGTGCTTACAATCAAAAATATCCCAAAAGAAATTGATTATAAAGATGAATTGATTATTGATGGCGAAACAATTATTGGATGGGACACATTTCAGAGGATTAATGATTCATTAACTGGTAAGAAATATGAGCATCCACGCAATCTTGTATCTGGTAGTTTGACGATGTTAGATAGCAAAGAAGCTGCTAAACGTGATATGAGATTTGTCGCATGGCGTGTCATTAAAGGTTTTGGACATAAATCAGTATTTGAAGACTTAAAAGAAGCAGAGAAAAATGGTTTCGAAGTTATCCCAATGTGGACATATGTAAATAATTCATCTGACAAGGAAAATCTTCCAAATATGCTAGAAAATCTACAGAATGTCGCAGACGAGAAAAATATTCCTTATGATGGAGCTGTCTTGGCAATCGATGATTATAAACTAGCTGAATCAACTGGTCGTACAGATAAGTTCTTCCGTCATTCAATTGCATACAAATATGAAGATGAATTATACGAAACAAAACTTATTGATATTGAATGGAAAACATCAAAATCTGGATTAATTAATCCCGTAGCAGTTTTTGAGCCTGTTAATTTAGAAGGTGCGCTCACAACAAGAGCTACGCTTCATAATATTACATATATCAAAAAAATGATGCTTGGAATTGGAGACAGAATCAGAATTTATCGTTCGAATAAAGTAATCCCAAAAGTACATGAAAGTATTGATAAGTCTGGTAATTTTACAATCCCATCAACATGCCCTATCTGTGGCGGTGAGACAAAAATTATTAAAGAAAATGATTCTGAAGTTCTCATTTGCGCAAATCCAACATGTGTTGGAAAACTTCTTGGTAGACTTAATCATGCAGTTAGCCGCAATGCGTTAAACATTGAAGGTCTTTCAGAAGCAACTATTGACAAATTCATTTCTCTTGGATGGCTTAAATCCATCAAAGACATCTATCATCTAAAAGATTACGAACTCCGTATGAAAAATCTTGAAGGTTTCGGATCGAAATCAGTTACCAAATTATTAGCTTCAATTGAAAACAGCAGAAAAACTACACTCGACAGATTTCTGTATAGTTTATCTGTTCCATTGCTCGGCAAGACAGCAAGTAAAGCAATTGCGCAAGCTGAGGATTATAACTATGAGTCATTCACACGAGACATGATTGTATCTGGAGCTGAGTTCTTCCGCCATATTCCTGGTGTTGGAGATTCACTGATTAATTCATTGAATCAATATTTCTCAAGAGATTGCTATGAAATTTATGCACTGGCAGAAGAATTTGAATTCCAGAAACCGGAACCAATCTTCAAAATGCTTGGTGTAAAGAAAGATTTAACCGGAAAAACATTCGTCATTACTGGTAGTCTTGAACACTTTAGCAATCGAGATGAAGCAAAAGCACAAATTGAATCGCTTGGTGGAAAGATATCTGGAAGCGTAAGTGCTAAAACATCATATCTTGTAAATAACAACCCGGGTTCAACAAGTAGTAAAAATAAGAAGGCTGTTCAGTTAAATATACCAATTATCACTGAGCAAGAACTTCTTTCTATGATTTCTTAAAATTCATCAAATCCCTCAGAGAATATACAAAGTGTAACAAGTAAACAGTTTCGAAAGGAATTTTTATGAAGAAAAAAATTGTAATTGGTTTTCTGTTAGCTCAGTTACCATTACTTCATGCCGTCCCCGTTTGGGGACATGGTATGAATATGGATATTGTTACAGAGCAACAGATTAACTATGAGAATGATTCTCAAGATTTATTGGAACTTATTAATGAGAATAATGAAAAATCCAAGTCTGAGTATGTAGTATACAAGACTGCCGATTCTGGTATAACACAGCTTAAATCTGTATATGTCCATAGAGATTACCATTTTTCAACTGGTTGGTTGAAAGCCAATACAAATGTTCGAGCATATGATGGTTTTTCTAATGACAATATTCTTACAGTATTACCAAAGTATTCTCAAGTTGAGTATGAATACTTCAATGATGAGTGGTGTGTGATTAAATATGAAGATACTGTTGCATATGTTCATCGTGATTTGATTTCCGATCATGAAATTACAAGCAGCACATATTATGCTCCATATAATCGTATTAAATCATATATGCCATATATAGCAATCACAAGCAGAAGTAGTGCTCAATGGAAGTTACAACAGATTGCGTATACCGGTACTCACGGGATTCGTCAAGTTAATGGTAGATATTGTATTGCTGTAGGCAGTGCTTATACAAGCAAAATTGGTCAATATATTGATTTAGTGCTTGAAAACGGCACAGTTATTCCATGTATTTTGTCTGATCAAAAAGCAGACAAAGATACAAATTCTGAAAATATCATTACAGAACACGATGGATCTTTAGTTGAATTTGTAGTAAGTAGCAGTAATTTAAGCGGGAGCGTAAGAAGAATGGGTGATATTTCTTATGCTCAGGATGATTGGAACAGTATGATCACCCAAGTAATTGTATATGACGAGGTGTGTGACTATTGAGTAAAGAATTTAAAGTAGGATTTGAAAGCGCACAGGAAGTTAGTGAGTTTTGTGCAAAGGTTAAAAAATATGTTTCTGGAGATGTTGATGCAAAAAGTGGTAGATATGTCGTAAATGCGAAATCTATCCTCGGATTGTTATCAATTTCTATTGATGAAATGCTGATTTCAATGGACGTATATACAACGGAAGAAATCGACACTCTGGAGCGAATTTGCGAAGAATATAAAGTGGAGGGTTAATTTATATGGCTATGAATTACGAACAGGTAATTGACCTCGATTTGGTCACTTTAGATGAATGCATAGAGCTGTTTGAGAAGAAACATACAACCACGTTAATTAATGATGGACATATCCAGAACTTTGTTATGGAGGACATTAGATGTTAGTACTTATGGGAAAATCAACTTCTGGGAAAGACACTGTAAAAAATAAGCTAATTACTGAATATGGATTTCATGGTCTAACCACTTATACTAGCCGTCCAATGAGAACTGGGGAAATACCGGATGTTACATATCATTATATCTCAGATGAGGAATTCAAACAAAAAATTGATGATGGATTCTTTGCAGAGCACAAAACATATCTGGCAAAAATCAATGAAGATACTTATGAAAAGTGGTACTACGGTACTTCATTAGAAGACTTACAAAACGCTGATGAGAATACAGTTGTTATCCTTACTCCTGATGGAGTACGGGATATTCTCAAATACAATCTGAATATGAAAATCATTTGGATTTACGCCAACCAGTCAACAATTGATAAAAGAATGGCTGAAAGAGTCAAAAGAGGACAGGCTAATCAATCTGAGAATGAGCGTAGACAGATTAAAGACCACAAGGACTTTAAGGTTGCTGATTGTCTAGCAGATAAAATCGTATACAACAATTACGATTATGATCTGGATGAAGTAATTCAGAAAATCCTTGGATACTACAGAGAATAATGAGTTAGGAAGTGATTATAAATTAGTAGCTTAAATACGAGCCACAGTCTTGCAAGAGAATTACTGGATGATCCAGATTTTTTACTAACAGTGACTGTTGGCGATCAAGAATATGTTGTGGATCACACACGAACAGGCAAACATATTGCTAATTATGACGATAGCTGTATGTACAAAACTCTCGTGTGTCGTGAAGTGACTGGAAATATTGTGAGGTAATAATTATGAATGGCAAAGACTCAGGAGTTGCTATTAAATATTGTTCTGATGGGGTATATATCAAAAAGGATGACATGAAAAGAATATTACTTGACACGTTTTTTACAAAAGATCAGAAGAAAGTGACAATTGATTTGATTTGTGAAAAACAAACAAAAATGATCATTGAGAATAGAAATAATTATGATTCCGATGAGTATAAAGAACTTGAAACAATCAAAGTAAAAATTAAAAATATGTGGGATCTTTGGGGGTAATTATTATGGCAGATATTACAAAATGTAGTTCTGAAACTTGTCCTATGAAGAAGACATGCTATAGAACAACTGCAAAAAATGACAAGTTGCAGAGTTGGAGTAACTTTGAGTATACATGCAATGAGGAGACTGGATTTGACTCTTACATTGCAGATGAAAAATAGATAAGGCGGTGGAAACGTGAAAGTAATTTTATACACAACACATTGTCCAAAATGTACAGTTTTGGAGAAAAAACTAACATCAAAAAATATTCCCTATGAAGAAGTAACAGATGTTGACTTAATGATTAACAAAGGCTTCGATGCAATGCCTGTATTAGAAGTAGATGATACTATTATGGATTTTAAAACAGCGAATACATGGATTAATGAACAGTAGGAGGAAATATTTTTGAACATTAATATTAGATTAAACAAAAATTTTACAACACAGTACAACAAGCTACAAGAAGAGTTTGGTACGGATATTGCAAAAATCAATGGTTTCGATGACGGACAATTAAGCTATACAGATTTTATTGATAATTTCGTTGATGAAGATACTGTAGCAGACGCAAGTATTGATGGCAACAGTAATGTTGCTCATAAAGATATTGTTACATTGGAAAAAGAAATGCCAAAACCACATGAGAAAGTTCTTGCTTTTAATAAAATTTATTATGAACTTCAGAAAAAATTTGGATTCCGAGCAGCAAATGAATGGCTTCGTTCTGAATGGATCGGAGAATTATATATGCATGATGCTAATACTGCGACATTCAAACATTACTGTTTTGCTTACGACTTGAAGGATTTGGCAGAGAAAGGTCTGTATTTTATCGAAGGAAGAAATGCGAAACCGGCACAGCATTTAATAACTTTTGTTGATTTCGTAAAAGAATTTATCAGTTATGCTTGTAACCGTAGTTCTGGAGCAGTTGGTTTACCTAATTTACTTCCATATATGTTTTATTTCTGGAAGAAAGATGTTGAAGATAATTACGTATTAAGGGACAAAGAATATTATGCAAAACAGGCATTCCAAAGATTTATTTACGCAGTAAATCAGCCATATCTTCGTGACGGTTCTCAGAGTGCATTTACAAATACATCAGTGTTTGATAGACCGTATTTTGAAGCCCTTTTTGGTGGAGCCGAATTTCCTGATGGAACATTCATGATCGACTATGAAGATGAAATCATTGAATTCCAGAAATGGTACATGGAAGTAATGGCAAAAATTAGACATGACAATATGTTTACTTTCCCAGTCTCTACAATTAGTTTACTTCGTCAGAATGGAAAATTTGTGGATGAAGATTTTGCAAAATGGGCAATTAAACACAATATGGAGTGGTCTGATAGCAACTTATTTGTTGATACATCTGTGAATTCACTTAGCAACTGTTGTAGATTAAAGAGTAATATTGAAGATTTGGGTTAACAAAATAGCCCGATTACCCCTTTACCACTTATCAGTGGGGTATCTATTTATAGATGCTAACGAGGAAAGCTAAGTCTAATTTCCCGATTATTAGATATGCCAATCTCGTGGGAAGGCGATTAAAAAGTATTATTGATTAAGGCAATATATCGGATCACAAACATGATAAATAATAAAGTGTATATTGGACAAAGTGTTGATCCTAAAAGACGCTTTATAGCGCACTGTAGCAGGGCAAAAAATGATTCTGATAATAGTGCAATACATTCTGCAATTAAAAAATATGGAAAAGAAAATTTTAAATTGGAAATTATAGAATGGACAGAAGATTATAACAATCGAGAGAAACAATTAATTAAAGAATATAATACTTTAACTCCAAATGGTTATAATATCGCAAAAGGTGGAGAAGAACCACCACATAAATTTGGAGAAGAACATCACAAATCAGTAATTACAGATAATGATGTAAATAAAATTATTGATTTATTAAAAAATAGTGATTTAACAGAACCTCAAATTTGTAAACTATTTAACAATAAATATAATCAAGTAATGATAAATAGTATAAATTGGGGAGTAACACATAAAAAGAAAAATATTGATTATCCAATAAGAAAAGAAAATCCATACATATTAAAGAAGAAGGAAGTTGATGAAATAAAATGGTTATTAAAAAATTCATTATTTCCATGTTATCAAATTGCAGAATATTATCATGTAAATCCGTCCGCAATCAAACATATTAATACTGGGAATTCATACTTTGATGAATTTACCGATTATCCTATAAGAAAATTTAGAGGAAAGAAACAATCGCAACCTGTAGAGGCTATTCTCGCCAAGAGAAGTACGGTTACTATTGATACGTAACTGGAAATGGGGGTATGCGCTTAATGCGTATAAGAAATAGTCCAAGCCTATTAGAAATAGTAGGGTTCTTGTATTTTAATTCAATCGGAGGTACAGCCTTAAAAGTTGGATCTGTAAAAGTATCTACTATCAATCTTGCAAGAATTGCTTTAGATACAAATTCAGAAGAAGAATATTTAAAAGAATTGGAACGTCGTGTCATTGTTAATCTTCGTGCTCTTGATTGTGTCCGTTCGATTATTCGTCGTAATGTAGAAAAGGGATTATTACCTAATTTTAAATATAATCTCGTAGACTTCGATCATCTTTACAATACGACTGGCTTCATTGGCGTATATGAGACAATGAAGAAATTCGGATATATTAGAGTCGATGAACTTGGTGATACTTATTATACAGAAAAAGCTTCTGCATTTGGAGAAAAAATCTTCAAAACAATGAGAGCAACGGCAGACAAATTTATTCAGGATAATAAATGTGATTATCAGATTAATACTGAGCAGATTCCTGGAGAATCAGCCGCTGCCAAGTTAATGAAAAAAGATAAATTCTTCTACCCATCTGCAAATATCTATGATTTACCTCTCTATGGTAATCAATTTATCCCTCTTGGAATTAAAACAACTGGACAAGAACGAGTAAGAATTGCATCAGAATTTGATGGTTACTGCTCAGGTGGTTCTATCCTTCATTATAATATTGAAGCTCCATTTGATTCATTTGAAAAAGCATGGAAAATGGTAAATTACATTGCCGATCAAGGGGTTACATATTTTGCTTTTAACACAAAAATTCAGGCTTGTAAGAATAACCATGCTTTCTATGGAACAATTTGCCCTGAATGTGGTAATCCTGTTGAGACAGAATTTACACGTATTGTCGGATTCTACACGCCAGTAAAAACATATTCCAAAGAGCGAAAGGCAGAATTTGCTATGCGTGAATGGGGTGATATTAACGCGGAGGCAGAAGAAATTTAATGAAAATCAAAGGAATTATTTCTGAGGATTTTGTTAATTATAAGAAGCCTTCTATGACAATTATGTTTCCGACCTGCAATTTTAAATGTGGGTCGGATTATTGTCAAAACACTTCTTTAGCAAAAGAACCAGATATTGAATTATCAACAGAGAATATTGTAAGTAGATACATCGGAAACCCTATTACCGAAGCAATTGTAATACAAGGATTAGAACCATTCGATTCCTATTACGATCTTATCGAATTGATAGAAGCAGTTCGTAGGAAATGCGACGATGATATTGTGATTTATACCGGATATAACAAAGATGAAATTCTTGGAGAAATTGAATATTTGTCCACTTACCAAAACATCGTCATTAAATTCGGGAGATACGTTCCAAATAATGAAAAACATTTTGATGATGTTCTTGGTGTTTATTTAGCAAGTGATAATCAATATGCAGAGGAGATTAGTTAAATGATCAAATTAAATGAAGATAAAGAACTCGTAACAGACATCCGAAAACGACTTATCAAAAATGATGGTTATTGCCCGTGTAGACTCATCAAAAACGAAAACACTAAATGTATGTGCAAAGAATTCCGTGAACAAGAATCTGGAGAGTGTCATTGTGGACTATATGTTAAAACAAAGGAGTGATTTATATAAGAAGTAAATTTGCACCAAAGCATAAAGATAAATTAGTACATAAAAATGATATACAAGAAAAAAATGGTGCTAATAGAAGGTAGTGATACAGACTATATTACACCATCAGGAATTGTGTATGCAGATTATGACAATAATATGTTTTACCCTAAGTATGCGTATGAAAATAAACATAATCATTATATGTATATTAATGTGCGATTTTCCGATGGTAAAGTAAAAACGACGCAGGCAACATATATTACAGGCAAAAGCTTTTATTTTTAATCCTAATCCTAAGATATTAAAAGAGGTAGGTCATAAAGATAACAACAAAAGTAATAATGTTTTATCAAACTTATATTGGACTACGAATAAAGAAAATTCACAAAAAGCTGTCGATGATGGATTAACTGTGAATAAGAAAGCTGAAGATGATAGTCAGTCATTTCCAGTTAAAGTAATCGATAAAAACACAAATGAAGTAGTTGGAGTATATGGATCATTACGTGAATGTGCTAGATGTATTGATAACATTACGATATCTACTATTAGTAAAGTATATAAATCAAAAAATTATAAACCAAGAACTCGAAAATATATTTATAAAATGATCACATTCGAAGAATTTTATACATATCCAGAAGAACTAATCAGTAAACATCTCATTGAATCTCCTAAAAATAATAAATCACCAAAAATATTTAGAATGACAAATATTGAATTAAAATATGATGCAATTATGGATAATCAAGTTACCGCATCGAAAATATGCGGTATACCCCAAGCAGTGATTTCTCATATTTTAAAAGATGGAACGAATTCTAATGTTAACGGATGGAATTTTGAATTAATTGGCGAGACCACAAGAAAAGAATCATCAGCGTACAGAAATCATTTAGATACTGTTGATTCAATTACAATTCAAAATATGAATGATGGAAGAATAATGGTTTTTAATTCAGGTCAAGAATTAAAGGATTATTTTGGATTAAACGGACATGATGTAATGCATTATATTCATACAAATCAAATTATTATGAGTGAATGGAAGATTATTAAAAAAGAAGAGAAGAGATATAAAAATGTTGGATAAACAAGACCTACAGAAACACAAAACTGTATACTATGCCAGAATTGTTCCGCAAACATATATCTATGAGGTATGTGATTTAATAATCCGTACAATTGAGGATGACTACTTTGTTGGAACAGACAAGCATGATAAACATGCATATCTGTTGACATACAACGATTTAGATAAAGTATTCGCAAAACGTGCGGATGCATTATCAGTTGTTAAATCAGCAGAAGCTAATAAACCAAAAACAAAATCAGAATCATATTATGAAGAATACTAAGGTGGTGAGATAAAATTTCATTTCTAACAGATAAATTCAAAGGAAAGTACCGTATCATGT
>ERZ773103.4437-NODE-4437-length-10188-cov-3.303661_pt1 | contig 10188 bp, 10 predicted proteins | sample MGYA00511118_ERZ773103 | MGnify/ENA primary metagenome ERZ773103 (study PRJEB29015, sample SAMEA2737821) | human gut metagenome | biome: human gut; feature: human-associated habitat; material: faeces | place: China | collected 2012 ... | reverse complement strand
AAACAAAGCTGTGGTGCAATGGTCCGGCATATATAGCTGAATTGTATAGGGAAGAATTAAAAAAAACAGGATATCATATTTGAAATGAATGCATATCCGGATGGTGTTGAATATTGGAACACAGAGAACGTTCCCACCGGCTGAACAGTAAAATCATTATCTCAGGACCGCAGGAGAAAGACGGAACAGAAAATTACCGCCGTACTCCTGAAACGGTCACAATGGAAATTCATCTCGAGCCAGTATTTTCTCATAAAAGACATAAAACAGTTGATATCCGGTTATGAGCAAGCAACGAAGCGGATCGGATTGCAAATATCCGCCTGACTTAGCTCCGAACTTACAATTCCACATCAAGTTGCTGCTCCTCAATATGATGGCGCTTTGCATAGCCGGTGAGCATCAGTGTCAGCGCACCGTCGCCGGTCACGTTGCATGCAGTTCCGAAGCTGTCCTGCAGTGCAAAGATGGTAAGCATCAGTGCAGTGCCGGAGCTGTCGAATTTCAGTATTCCGGTGATGATACCAAGGGATGCCATGACGGTTCCGCCGGGAACGCCGGGAGCTCCGATGGCAAAGATACCCAGAAGAAGGCAGAACAGAACCATGGTACCCGGTGTGGGAACGGAGCCGTACAGGATCTTTGAAATCGCCATACAGAAGAAAACCTCTGTCAGGACGGAACCACAGAGATGGATGTTTGCAAAAAGAGGGATCCCGAAGCTGACAAGATCCTTGCGGAGCGGTTTGGCTTTGGAGGCACACTGCAGTGCAACGGCCAGTGTGGCAGCAGAGGACATGGTCCCTACGGCAGTCAGATAGGCAGGACCATAATGGCGGACAACCTCCAGAGGATTTTCTCCGGAATAGATTCCTGCAAGGATGTAAAGAAGAGCCATCCAGATAAAATGCCCGGCAAGCACCAGTACGATGATCTTCAGAAAAACAGGCAGCTGTCTGGTGATGGTTCCCTCGTAGGCAAGGCTGCAGAAGGTAGTGCCGATGAACAGCGGAAGAATGGGGATGATGATCCGTGCAACCAGAGAAAGAACGATCTTCTGAAATTCATCCAGAAGTCCTGTGATCAGCTTCGCTTTTGTCCAGGTGGCGGCAAGGCCCAGCATCATTGCAAACACAAGAGCACTCATAACGGACATGATCTGCGGGATCTCCAGTTCAAAGATCACCTCCGGCAGCTGCTTCAGTCCTGCAGCATAGGAATGGATGGACAGATGTGGAATGATCAGAAAGCCGGAGGCTGTAGAAAAAAGCGCTGCGCCAACAGAGGAGCCGTAAGCGAGGACAACCGCAACTCCCAGCATCAGCGAAGCATTTTTGCCAAGCCGGGTAATGGACGGAGCGATAAATCCCAGCACGATCAGCGGTACGCAGAAGGTAATGATCTGGCCCAGAATGTACTTGATAGTAACTGTGATATTGAGAACTGCCATGGAGATTCCGTTGGTGCTGTACCGGTTCAGGATAAGCCCGGCCATGATCCCCAGGATCACAGCAACCAGCAGCTTAAATGGCAGACTGTTGAAAAAAGATGTTTTTTTCATTGGAAAAACCTCCTCGGATAGTATAAAATAAAGCCAGAGTTTATTATAAAGGCATTTGATAAAAATCACAAGGAGCAGAATGAAATGATTTATCTGGATAACGCGGCTACAAGCTTTCATAAGCCGGACTGTGTGCCGCGTGCTGTGGTGGAAGCCATGCAGCATGCAGGAAACAGCGGAAGGGGCAGCAGCGGCGAAGCAATGGCAGCCTCAAGGCTTATTTTTAATACAAGATGCCAGATCGCAGAAATGTTTGACGTATGGGGACCGGAATGTGTGGCCTTTACATCCAATGACACGGAAGCGCTCAATATCGCTCTGCAGGGAACACTCCATCCAGAGGAGGGAACTATCCATGCGATCTGTACGGAAATGGATCACAATAGTGTGCTCCGTCCGTTGTACCGCCTGAAAAAAAAGGGCATGAAGCTTACGATCCTGCCGGCAGACCGCAAGGGACGGATCTCCCTTACGGAGCTTGAAGCAGCCATCCGTCCGGAGACGAAGGTGATCGTCTGTACCCATGCTTCCAATCTGACAGGAAATCTCAATGATATCCACGCCATCGGTGAGATCGCACAGAAGCACCAGAAGCTTTTTATTGTGGATGCTGCCCAGACAGCAGGAGTATTTCCGATTTCCATGAAAAAAGATCATATAGATATTCTTTGCTTTTCCGGACATAAGGGCCTTATGGGACCTCAGGGCACAGGAGCCATCTGTGTTCGGCCGGGGGTAGCTGTGGAGCCTCTGAAGGTAGGCGGAAGCGGCGTCCTCACCTTTCAGAGGGAGCATCCGCAGGATATGCCGGAGGCACTGGAGGCAGGAACCCTGAACAGCCACGGGATCGCAGGTCTTGGTGCAGCAATCAGCTGGATCAGGGAAACCGGAACAGAACAGATCCGAAAAAGAGAGCAGCAGCTGATGTGGCGTTTTTATGACCAGGTAAAGGAAATTCCGGGAGTCACCCTGTACGGAGATTTTTCCGGAGAAGAACGCTCCCCTGTGGTGACTCTGAATATTGCAGGGATGGACTCGGCAGAGGTGGCCATGATCCTTGATGAAGAGTACGGGATCAGTGTAAGAGCCGGCGGCCACTGTGCACCGCTGATGCATAAAGCACTTGGAACCGAAAAAACAGGAGCCGTCCGCTTCAGCTTTTCTTATTTTAATACGGAAGAAGAGGTGGAGGTGGCTGCCAGAGCGGTAAAAGAGCTTGCTTTGGAATAAGCGGCGAAAGACGGACAGAAAGGACACAAAACATGTATCAGACAATATATGATGTGGTAGAAAAAAGAGGGCGTGTAAAAACAGGAATCCTTCTGAACGGAAAGGATGCCGGGCTGAAATATCTTTCGGAAGAAGGCAGCTTTTTTTATCCGGAGGGAGCAGAAAGAAATAAAGAAGCAGAAGAATTCCTGAAGGCTTCCGTGGAAGCAGCTGTGGAAACCGGCGTTGTGAAAAACGGAGACCGGGAGATATTTGTGGAAACCTACGAGAAGAATCCCAGGCTGATCATACTGGGTGGCGGCCATGTTTCTCTTCCGGTAGCAGAGATCGGCAGGATGCTGGGCTTTCATGTAACAGTCATGGATGACCGGGAGGAATTTGTGACGGAGGAAAGATTCCCATGGCAGATGAGAGGATCTTTGGAGATTTTGATACCCTGTCCGACAGGATCCCTCCCTATGAAAATGCCTACTATGTAGTGGTGACACGAGGCCATCTGGGGGATTCCGCCTGTGCAAGAGCGATCCTTAAGAGACCCTTTGCATATTTCGGAATGATCGGAAGCAGGACAAAGGTGCGGATCACCAGGGAAAAGCTCCTGAAAGAGGGATTTACGGAGGAACAGTTGGATCAGATCCATGCCCCCATCGGACTTCCCATCGGAGGACAGATGCCGGCTGAGATCGCCGTGAGCATCATGGCAGAGATCGTGCAGGAAAAGAACCGGCATTTCCGCACCTACTGTGATGAGGAGGTGGAGGCAGCAGTACGCCGCAGGACACCGGGAACCATGGTCACGATCATCGAGAAGAAGGGCTCCTCACCAAGAGGAACTGGGAGCAAGATGTTCGTATTCCGGGACGGAAGCACGGCAGGAAGCATCGGCGGCGGAAAAGTGGAGTTTGAAGCCGGAAAACACGCAGTAAATATCCGAAATACGGAAACAAAGGTTTACGAGTTGGGACAGGGGGCAGGAGATCTGGGGATGATCTGCGGCGGAACTGTCCGGGTGCTTTTTGAGCCGGTAATATGTGAAAGAACCGGCCAGGACTTGCATAATATTGCAGAATCGTGTATATTGGACGCAGAGAATTTTTTACCGGCGTATAAGGAGGAATCAGATAAAATGAAGAAAAAATGTATTATGGCTTTGATAATAGGCGCGGCTTTCCTTGCACAGGGCTGTGGATATGAGGAAGGAACCGATGCAGTGGTAACAGTAGTAGATTCCACACCGACGCCGGAGCCCACAGAGAAGCCGAAGGCAACTGCAACACCTACACCGAAGGCAGCAGCAGATTCCACAGCAGACGGAGCAGCAGCGGCGGCAGACTCCACCACAGCCGGGGCAGCAGATCCCGCAGCACAGACAGCAGCTACGGAGCAGACCCCAAGCGGCATCAACGTACAGGCTCAGGATGCCACCTACTATGCAGTGGAGGGTGTGAATTTACGTTCTGACGCCAACGCAGAGGCAGAGTTTGTGGCAGGTGTCCTTTCCGGAGAATCCCTGAAGTGTACCGGTGTCTGTGACAATGGATGGATCCGTGTGGATTATAATGGCCAGACCTGCTACGCATCCGGTGACTATGTCAGCACAACACCGCCGGTAGGTGCAGTGGCGGCAGATACTACCGCAGAAGATACTACCGCAGAAGCAGCACAGTAGGGTACAGACTACAGGCTTCTGACCAGAGCCGGGAAATCCTGATCCTGCTTCAATTGCAGATATCTCCTTGATATAATAAAAAACAGGCAGCTGTATCCGATGAAATACATCGATACAGGCAGCCTGTTTTTTTGTTTCGGCATATAGTCCGTTCAGAACACAAGGATCATGCCAGCGGATCGTACCCGCAGATCATTCCGGATAAACAAGACGGTCCGGCTTGATATCGTAGAGAACCTCGTTCAGGAATTTCTTTGCCAGATATTTTGCCATGCCAAGGTTCATATCCAGATAATTTCCGCAGTCCTTGGGAGAAGCTCCCGGGATCTCACCCTCAAAATCGCGGATAAATTCAAACATCTCGATCATCAGCGGAACGATATCTCTGGATTCATAATCCCCGTTAAGAAGAAGATAATTTCCGGTACGGCAGCCCATAGGACCCCAGTAAATGACCTTCGGGCCAAACTCCTTATGGTTCCGCAGGAAGGTAGCTGCCAGATGCTCCATGGCGTGAAGCTCGGCTGTGTTCATAACAGGCTCCTCATTGGGAGAAGTCATACGGATATCGAAGGTAGTGATCACCTGATCTCCAACCGGATCCTTACGTGAAACGTATACGCCAGGCTGAAGCTTGATATGGTCAATGGTAAAACTTGTGATCTTTTCCATGTTGATTCCTCACTTTCTTATATGTACGGAGCCCATGATAAGCTCCATACATGATTTTAGCAGAGAACCGGAAGAGATACAAGGCAAAAACAAAGGGAATCCTGCACCTGGTTCCGTGCAAAGTTGACTTTATGAAAAGATGATGTTAAACTGAGAAAAGCTTACAGGGGGAGAGTGAAAAGCTCACCTGAAAATGCCGGAACAGGCGTTTTCGGGATCTGATAAGGAGGACTTATAAATATGAAACGTAAGGTTTTAGCCGTATTATTTGCGACAGCTCTTACCGCAGGAATGCTTTCCGGATGCGGAAGCACAGACAGTACTTCTGACAAAGCAGACCAGAAGGAAGAATCTCTGGAGAAAGAAACCTCAGAAGGACAGACAGGCGTAGATGAAGAGACAGCAGCCAATGCAGTATCCGAGGAGGAGGCTGAGGCGGCAGGCTTTTCAGACCATGAAGAAAGCGCCGATGATCAGGAGGCTTCCGGTGATGCAGAGGACACCTCACATGAAACCGAAGCTTCTGCAGACAGCTCCGCAGACAGTACAGAGGATACAGACAGCGCAGACGGAGAATTTTCCGATGGTTCCGAGGATGCACAAATGGCAGGAACAACTGTGATCGATACCAGCCAGCAGCTGACAGGAACCCATCATGCTGCCATCACCGTAAAGGATTATGGCGAGATCGATGTAGAGCTGGATGCAGACACCGCACCCATCACAGTCACAAATTTTGTAAAGCTGGTACAGGACAATTTTTATGACGGTCTGACCTTCCACCGGATCATTGACGGATTTATGATCCAGGGCGGAGATCCAAACGGAGACGGAACCGGCGGAGCAGAGGATACCATCAAGGGCGAATTTTCCAGTAATGGAGTGAAGAACGATATTTCTCATGTAAGAGGAACCATTTCCATGGCACGCAGCACAGATCCGGACAGCGCAAGCTCTCAGTTCTTTATCGTACAGTCTGATTCCACACATCTGGATGGCGACTATGCTGCATTCGGACACGTGACCGCCGGGATGGACATTGTAGATCAGATCTGCAAGGATGCCAAGCCGACAGACGGCAACGGAACCATTGCAAAGGACCAGCAGCCGGTGATCGAGAGTATCCGTATGGTTGACTGACAGGAGGGACAGGGATGCTGAAAGGGAAAACAGTGCTTCTTGGCATCACAGGAAGTATTGCTGCGTACAAGATCGCATATCTGGCAAGTGCATTACATAAGCTTCATGCAGATGTTCATGTACTGATGACAGAGAATGCAACGAACTTTATCAATCCGATCACATTTGAAACACTGACCGGGAATAAATGCCTGGTGGATACCTTTGACCGGAACTTTCAGTTCCAGGTAGAGCACGTATCCATTGCCAAGAAGGCAGATGTTGTGATGATCGCACCAGCCAGTGCAAACGTGATCGGAAAGCTGGCCAATGGCCTTGCGGATGATATGCTCACCACTACGGTAATGGCCTGCAGATGTCAGAAAATTCTTTCACCGGCCATGAATACCGCCATGTATGAGAATCCCGTGGTACAGGACAATATCCGGAAGCTGAAAAACTACGGATATGAGGTGATCACACCGGCCAGCGGCTACTTGGCATGCGGAGACACCGGAGCCGGAAAAATGCCGGAACCGGAAACCCTTCTGGAATATATCCTGAAGGAAGCCGCCTTCCAGAAAGACCTTGCCGGCAAAAAGCTCCTGGTAACGGCCGGACCTACCCAGGAGGCCATCGACCCGGTCCGCTGTCTCACCAACCATTCATCCGGAAAGATGGGATACGCCATTGCAAAAATGGCCATGCTCAGAGGAGCGGAGGTTACGCTGGTAAGCGGACCTACTGCTATTGAGCCGCCCCTTTTTGTGAAGGTCGTACCTGTGACATCCGCCAGAGATATGTTTGAAGCAGTCACCGGCTTAAGCAATGAACAGGACATCATCATTAAGGCTGCCGCAGTGGCTGACTACCGTCCGAAGCAGGTCAGCGAAGACAAGGTTAAGAAAAAAGACGATCAGGCTTCCATAGAGCTGGAGAGGACAGACGACATTCTGAAATATCTGGGCCAGCACAAAAAGCAGGGCCAGTTCCTCTGCGGATTTTCCATGGAGACCAGAGACATGCTCCGTAATTCCAGAGCTAAGCTTGAGAAGAAAAACCTGGATATGGTGGCAGCCAACAACCTGAAGGTAGAAGGTGCCGGATTCCAGGGAGATACCAATGTCCTGACTCTTATCACACAGGATGAAGAAGTGTCACTCCCGCTTATGAGCAAGGAGGATGCAGCGTTAAAGATCCTGGATAAGATCCTTCTGCTTACCACAAAGGCAGAAGCATAGCTACAGAGCCGGTCGGAGAGCCGGTTTTCACAACGAAAAGCGGAATAAAAAACTCACCGCTTTCCATCACCGTATTGTATCCGCAGAAAACGCCGGGAAATGCTGTATTTCCGGAAATATTCACAGAGCGGAACGGTAACAAGGAGGAGAAGAAATGAAAAACAACAAATTTACAACAGCGCAGCTTACGTTACTGGGCCTGATGGCAGCGATCCTTCTGCTGATGGCCTACACACCACTGGGATATCTGAACATCGGGCCACTGGCCATTTCCTTTAACGTGATCCCGGTAGCCATCAGTGCAGTCGTCCTCGGACCCGTAGGAGGAGCCGTGGCAGGTGCGATCTTCGGCCTGACCAGCTTTCTCCAGTGCATAGGAGTAGGCGGCTCCAGTGCAATGGGAGTTGTGCTTTTCGGTATTAATCCGGTATTTGCCTTTATCCAGCGCTTCATCCCACGTCTTCTGGACGGTATCTGCCTCGGATATATTTTTAAAGGCATGCGAAAGGTCAGCAATACCTATGTGGCATGTGCAGTAACCGGATTCTTTTCCGCATTCCTGAATACACTGTTCTTCATGGCGGCACTTGTAGGACTGTTCGGAAATACCGATTATGTAAAAAATCTGATGGGCGGTCATAACATCATCATCGGCTGCTGTCTCATGGTAGGGATCAACGCAGTATGCGAAATGATTTCCTCCACAGTGATCACAGGAGCAGTGGGAGCCGCACTTTCCAAGGCACATCTGATCCCATCCGCACAGATCAGCCGTGAGAAGACAAAAGCATAAAGACAGGGAAAATAAAATTATGATATTAGCAATTGATATTGGAAATACCAACATAGTCGTGGGCTGCATCGATGATCAAAAAACATACTTCATCGAGAGACTTGCTACCGTAAGAACAAAAACAGAACTGGAATATGCCGTAGACCTGAAAACCTTACTGGAAATCTACCACATCAAAAAGGCAGACATAGAAGGCTGTATCATTTCATCTGTAGTCCCACAGATCACCAACATTGCCAAGCTGGCAGCAGAAAAGATCCTCAAAAAAGAAGTCATGGTCCTGGGACCAGGAGTAAAAACAGGTCTGAACATCATGATGGACAACCCCGGACAGCTGGGCGCGGATCTTGTGGCAGACGCTGTGGCAGGATTAAATGAATATCCGGTTCCGTTTATTGTGATCGATATGGGAACCGCCACTACCGTTTCGGTTGTCAACAGCAAAAAGCAATACATTGGCGGAATGATCCTTCCTGGCATCGGAATATCCCTGGATGCACTGACAGCCAGAGCATCCCAGCTCAGCGGGATCAGCATCGATGCCCCGAAGCATGTGATCGGGCGCAATACCATCGAATGCATGAAAAGCGGCGTGCTCTACAGCAACGCAGCAGCCATCGACGGGATCATAGACCGGGTGGAAGAAGAGCTTGGTGAGAAAACAACCGTGATCGCAACAGGCGGTCTTGCAAAAAAGATCATTTCTCACTGTAAGAAAGAAATCATTCTGGATGAGGACCTTCTGCTCAAGGGACTCCTTGTGATCTACAAAAAAAATAAATAAAAACAAAAAAATCAGCTGCCGGTGCAGGAAACACGTACCGGACAGCTGATTTTTTACGGTAGAAATGCTCTGTGGAAATCCTCAGGCACAGGTGCCAGGAAACACATAGGCTCCCCGGTGATGGGGTGAGCAAATTCCAGTTGGAAGGAATGCAGGGCCTGGCGTCCGATCCGGTCAAAAACCGGATGATACAGAAAATCCCCCGGCAGCGGACAGCCGATATACTTCATATGCACCCGGATCTGATGGGTCCTCCCCGTATCCAGATGCAGCTCCACAAGAGCATATCCGTTGCTGACAGCAAGACGCTCATAATGCGTTACAGCAGTCTCCCCACGCTCAAAATTAACCTCCCTTGTGATCACAGAAGCATCCATTCTGGCAACAGGAGCGGAGATCGTTCCCCTTTCCGGCGGGATCCCGTCAGTAAGGGCAAGATAGGTACGCCGGATCTGGCGCTGCTTCATCTGAGAAGAGAGAAGAGCCCCGCTCAGAGGGTTCTTGGCAAGCACCAGCACCCCGGTGGTATCCCTGTCCAGCCGGTTGATGCAGCGGTAGACAAAAGCCTTCCTCTGCTGCTTATAATACCAGGCAACACCGTTGGCAAGCGTATTCTCGTAGTTCCCGGCAGAGGGATGCACAGGCATATCAGCAGGCTTGTTCAGCACAAGGATATCCTCATCCTCATACAGGATATCCAGAGGCAGCGGTACCGGAAGGATAGAAGACTCCGATCCCTCCCCGGCTTCCTCCGGAACAAGGATCCGAAGAACATCCCCCTCCCTCAGGACCGTTCTGCCAAAAGCCGGCTCCCCGTTCAGCAGGATCGCCTGCTCCGCCCGCTTCATAGTCGTCAATATATGTTTGGAAAAACCCTTCTTCCGAAGAAACCCAAGAACATTTTCCCCGGACTCCCCGGTTGAGATCGTATAGGTAATAATTCTCTCCATAGAAAAAAATCCTTTTCTGAAATTTAGCAGGCCAAAAGTCAGATCGCGCAGCCTGCGAGTATAGTATAGCATTTGGGAATGGAAATGTCGATTAGACATAAAAAAAGAGCTGGTACAAGAGAAAACATACTTGGACAGCTCGTGGATTATGGGAAATGTGTCGCTTATT
>ERZ773103.4435-NODE-4435-length-10206-cov-14.335336_pt1 | contig 10206 bp, 9 predicted proteins | sample MGYA00511118_ERZ773103 | MGnify/ENA primary metagenome ERZ773103 (study PRJEB29015, sample SAMEA2737821) | human gut metagenome | biome: human gut; feature: human-associated habitat; material: faeces | place: China | collected 2012 ... | reverse complement strand
AGATCCGCCGGAGCGGTGCTTAAGCCGTAAGGCGGGAATTATGCGGTGTTGCCTATGCAAAGGGAGAGGATGGTTATGAAGCTGACAGTACGCAGGGCCGCGGCGGCGGATCTGCCGACGCTTTTGCAGATTTTTGACAACGCGCGGGCTTTCATGCGCACCCATGGCAACCCGCACCAGTGGCCGGACAGCTACCCCGGCGCAGCGCGCCTGGCCGCCGAGATCGAGCGCGGCGTCTGCTATGTGGTGATGGGGGAGGGGGCCATACAGGCCGTGTTCTGCCTGATCCCCGGCGACGAGCCGACCTATCGCATCACGGAGGACGGTGCCTGGCCCGAAGACCTGCCCTACGCAACGATCCACCGGATGGCGTCGGCAGGGCAGGTGCGCGGCATCGGGCAGTTCTGTATTGACTGGTGCCTGCGGCAGGGCCTGCCTGTGCGTGCCGACACCCACGCCGATAACGTCTACATGCAGCGCGCGCTGGAAAAGAGCGGGTTTGTGAGGTGCGGGAGGATCTACACTGAGGATGGCTCGCCGCGGTGGGCGTATTACCATAAGGCCGCAACCCAAAAGGCTTCCCCCGCGGGGAAAGCTGTCCGCGCAGCGGACGGATGAGGGGCAGCCTTCCGCTGCAACCCGTAACCGGGCCGCAGCCGGAAGGCTGCCCCTCATCCGCCCTCGGTCAGAGCCTCGGGCACCTTCCCCCAAGGGGGAAGGCTTTCTTATTTTAATTTACCGTCCAAACACCGACCCTAAGCTGCTGAACCAGTTTGAGATGTTCTGTACCTGGGTCTGCAGGCTGTTGACGGTGTCCATCAGGGCGGGCAGCTCGGTCAGGACCTTGTTCAGGGCGTCAACATCGACCTTTTTCAGTTGTGCGGTGATTTCCGGCAGATCCTGCATCATGCTGTCCAGCTGGGCCTGATCCAGTGTGTCCAGACTGGTCTGGACGGTGTCGGCCAGATCGTTCACGCGGTTGCAGGCGTCCATAACGTTGATGTAGGCCTCGTTCATCCGCCAGCTGAAGAACGCCAGCGCCGCCAGAATGATCACGCAGAGCATGACGCTCAGCACCATGCGTTTGCGCTGGTTGGCAATGATGCCGCGGTTCTGCTGATCCTGTAATTCCAGCTGGGCCTCAATGCGGTTGAGCTGCGCCTTCAGGTCGGCGGCATCCAGTCTGCCGTCGCGGTTTTCGTCGTTGGCGCGGTTCAGCTCCGCAACGCGGTTTTTCAGCTGATCGTCCATTTGTGTGTTCAGATTTTCCATAGCGTACTCCCTTTAGGTAGGTTTGTAGGGGCCGGACATGTCCGGCCCTGACGTGTACGGTAAACGGGCACTTGCGGGAAGGCTGCGGGCCGGACATATCCGGCCCCTACGCGGCAGCAGGGCTGCTATTTCCGCGTATCCTTCATCTCAAACCAGAAGGTCGAGCCGCGGCCAACGGCGCTGTCAACGCCGAAGGCGAAGCCGTGCTGCTGTAAAATTGCCTTCGTGATGGACAGGCCCAGGCCGGTGCCGGTACGCCCGCTGTCCTGCCGCGCACGATAGTAGCGGTCAAAAATGTAAGGCAGGTCCTCCGGCGGGATGCCAGGGCCGTGATCTTCGATTTCAATGCGGCAGCCCTTCTCCTGCGGGATGGCCCGCAGCACAACGACACCGTCCGCACCGATGTGGTGGAACGCATTGCCCAGCAGGTTGTGCATGACCCGCTCCATCATGGCCGGGTCGGCACTGACCGGGCAGGGCTCGTTGGCCTGCAAATCAAGCTGCCAGTGATTTTTGTCGCACAGCGCGTCGTAGCGGCCCGCGACCTCAAAGCAGAGGTCGCTCATGTCAAAGTCAACAAGATTCGGCCTTTCCGCACCGCTCTGCACTTTACTCAGCTCCATCACGCTGTTGACGAGCGTGGAAAGCCGGTTCGTCTCATCGACAATGATGCTGCACTGCTCGGTACGCTTGGCGTCGTCGCCGCCGGTCAGGTCGCGCACGGTCTCGGCGTAGCCTTTTATCAGGGTCAGCGGGGTGCGCAGGTCGTGACTGACGTTCGCCAGAATGTCCTTTTCGAGCTGGGCACTGCGCTTGACCTCGGCGGCCATGTGGTTGAAATCCTCAGCCAGACGTCCGATCTCATCGTGGCGTTCAACCTTGATCTGCACATCGTAGTTGCCGGAGGCGATCTCCTGCGCGCCGTTGGACAGCTTGCGGATCGGGTTCGTGAACCAGCGGCTGAAAAGTATCGCCAGCAGCAGGTCCAGCACCAGCAGAATCAACGCGACAGGCCCAAGGATCGCGCGCAGCACCTCGGCAGCCGTCGTGATCTGCGCCAGACTTGCCGAAACAATAACCCCGTACTGCCCGTCGGCGGAGAGCCGCCCGACGCACATCTGCATCGAGGAGCCGATCTTTACGATCTGGTACAGCGAGCCGTCTTGAAACAGCTTTTGCCGCAGCTGAATGGCAATGCGGGTGTCCAGATTGTAGCCGAACTCCCCGCCGAACGCGCCGGTGCTCTCATGCAGCAGGCAGGGGTACATGCTCTCGTAGGCTTTCAGGCAGCGCAGCGTTGAATCGGAGAAATCCACGCAGTTGCTGTCAACGTTGATTTTTTTGTCCCGGAACGTCTGGCTCACGCCGCTCCAGAATTCATCGTTCAGATAGAGCCCCTGATAGGTGCGGCTTGAAATTTCCGCGTCCGACTGGTCGATCAGCGCCGTGATGGCGGCGGCCTTGCTGTCCAGTTTGGCGCGAATGTTGCGGTTGTACTGCGGCTCCAGCGCGTAGGTGATGATCCCCCACACCAGCAGCAGCGTAAAGAGCGTGATGCCGCCGATAAAGAGCATCAGCTGCCATTGGATGCCGGGCGCAAAGGGGCGCTTTTGCTTTATTTCGTCCTTTTTCATACAGCGTCCGGGTCAAACTTGTACCCGATGCCCCACACGGTCACGATCATCTTACGGCAGGCACCCAGATGGCCGCGCAGCATCTTGACGTGGGTATCGACGGTGCGGTCCTCGCCGTAATAGTCATAGTTCCAGACCTTTTGCAGGATCTTTTCGCGGCTCAGCGCAATGCCCTTGTTGCTGACCAGAAAAACCAGCAGGTCAAACTCCTTCGGGGTCAACGACGCCTCCTGCCCGGCCACCTTTACGCTGTGGCTGGCCGTGTCGATGGACAAATCGCCGAAGGTATAGCTCCCGGTGGCCTCGGCGGGCTTGGGCATCGTGCGAGCCAGCACGGCCTTGACACGGGCGACCAGCTCCCGCGGGGAGAACGGCTTGACGACATAGTCATCGGCACCGCTCTCCAGCCCGGTCAGCTTGTCGTATTCCTCACTGCGGGCGGTCAGCATGATCACGGGGGTCATGATCTTGCGGGTGCGCATCTCCCGCAGGCAGGTCATGCCGTCCATAAACGGCATCATAATGTCCAGAATTACCAGATCAATGCCGCCCTGGCTCAGCACGCTCAGCGCGGCGGTGCCGTCGCCGGCCTCCTCACAGGTAAAGCCCGCGTATTGCAGATGCTCGCGGATGAGGTCCCGGATGCGCGGCTCATCATCCACGATCAGAATTTTAGCCATAGGAATGCCCTCCTTATACGTCTATATTACCACAATACAATGCAAGAGTGGAAGAATTGTGAAAAAAAATAAAATTTTTATAAAAATGTTTGCTTATATCCGGGTCCTGCCATATACCTTTACGGAAGTGCATCCTTTTTGCAAAACCTGTTGCAATTTGCCGCTGTACGCGGTACAATGACGGCAGGAGCGTGAGCGATTATGAAAATTCTGCTTTGCATTGTCTTACTTCTGGTGGTTCTGACGCTGTTCGCCGTCTGGCCGGGCAAGCGGCGGGACGCCCTGCGTGCGCCGTTTCTGGGCCGCAACTGCGCACACCGCGGGTTCTTCGGCAAGGATCAACGCCCGCCGGAGAACAGCCTGCCCGCCTTTGCCGCGGCAGCCAAAAACGGCTACGGCATTGAGCTGGATGTACAGTTTACCGCGGACCGGCGGCTTGTGGTTTTCCACGATGATACGCTGGATCGTATGACCCCGGCCAAGGGCTTTGTCCATGATATGCCTTGGGCAGAGTTCTCGGCCCAGCCGCTGGCCGGCAGCGACGAGCACCCGCCTCTGTTTGCCGATATGCTGCGCACCGTCGCCGAGGCCAACCCCGACACGCCGCTGATCGTCGAGATCAAGAGCCGCAGCGAGTACAACCATACCTATCTGGAGGAGCTTTGCCGCGCAACGATTGCCGAGCTGAAAACCTACCCCGGCCCCTACTGCATCGAGAGCTTCGACCCCCGCGTCGTGGGCATCGTGCGGCGGCAGGCCCCCGGTCTGCTGCGCGGTCAGCTGGTCGACAGCTACCGGAGCTACCGCAAGACCGGTGCGCATCCCGTGCCCGCGTTCGTGTTCTCCCACTGCCTGGGCAACTTTTTGGGGCGGCCTGATTTTATCGCCTGGTGCCCCGAAAAGCGCAACTGGGCCGTGCGTCTCTGCGCGCGCCTGGGTGCCATGATGGTCATGTGGACCGCCCTGCCCGAGCATGACACCCGGAAGCTCGAGACCGAGAACGACGCGGTTATTTTCCAGTGGTACGCGCCGAAACAGCAGTATAAGTAATGCGTATGGCCGTTGCCATTGCGGGCGGATATGGAATCCGCCCCTACGGACAGGGTGCCGCATTTCGTCGTAGGGGCGCATTCAATATGCGTCCGCCACCCGCCGCGCACGGAACACATAAAACGTGCAGCTCCCGCATACATTGCATTGACAATGTGTGAGGGGGCTGCGCTTATGTTTTTATTTACCGTTACAAAACCCGGTCTGCGGCAGGCGGGCGCGCTGGCTCTGTGCGCCGTCTGCCTGTGCGGCACGGTGGCCGCGGCGGTACATTTTTCCGGTGGGGCAGTCACGGCGTCCGCCGCGGCGGTGCCGGGCATCGAGACCACGCAGGACATCGGGACTTATTTTACCGGCTACGGCTTTGACACCGATCTGGCCAGTGCGGCGGTGGACAAAGTGAAGATCCCCAAAAAGTGGGACGACAGCTTTGCCGCCTTCAACCAGATCGTGCAGGAAAGCGGCCTTGACCTGGCCGATTACAAGGGCAAGACCGTGGAAAAGTGGACTGTGCTCTGCCCGCAGCTCTCTACGGGCGACCATGACACCTACTGTGTGCTGCTGGTCTACAAGGCTAAGGCCGTGGGGGCATATTTACTGCAAAAGCCGTCCGGCGAGGTGACAGGGCTTATCACTGCCGCCAAGGCCGGCGCCGAAGCCGCTTCGGAGGAGGAAACCGTGGAAATTTCCGCCGACGCCTACCCGGAGGAGTAAACGCCGTGGACGCTGCAAGGGCGGGCATTGCTCGCCCGCGCACACGCCGTAGGGGCGGATTCCATATCCGCCCGCGGAGCTTTACGTCGGCTGCTTTTTATTCATCCAACCACCGCTCCCGCGGCAGCGCAAACACCGCGCCGCAGAGCAGCAGCAGAGCGGGGTCGCTGGTCAGGTGGGTGACCTGGCTCTCCATGTAGCCATAGGCCAGCATGACCAGAAGGCAGGCCACGGCCTGCCACTGCCCGCGTCGGGCATAGCCGTACAGCGCCGTCATCATCAGCGCACAGACCAGCACGACCATCACGGGGCCGGTCAGGTAGAGCAGATACACAAAAATATTGTCCAGCGCGGGCCAGTCCGGGAGCATTTGGCCCGCAATTTTTATGTCGAACACCCGGTATGCCGCCCATGCCAGCGAGATGCGGCAGGTCAGCAGGTCGTCGAGCTTCTTCAGCCAGCCGGGGCCGATGTCGTTGGCCCACGGCCCGATTTTTACGACGAACAGAGGTAAAATATAGCTGACCGCGGCAAGCACCGGCACCGTGGCCGCGCAGAGCGCTGCCAGCGGTCTGCTGCCCGGGTGCAGACCCCTGCGGGTGCGCAGCTTTGCCAGTGCCAGCAGCAAAACGAGCAAAAACGTGCAGAGCGCCGCGGACCGGGACTTGGGGCCGACCATCAGGAACACGCCCACGGCGGCCACGCCCGCCAGTTCCGGCCAGGTCAGCCTGGCGCGGCGCAGCAGCACCCACGCCAGCAGCAGGCCGAACATCACCCCGCCGAAGGTGTTGGGGTGGCCGTAGCCGAACATCAGGCGGTAGCTGCCGTTGCGCTCACTGGCCGCGTCGGGCGCGATGATGCCCGCAAAGTGCAGCAGCTCCACCAGCGCCAGCGTCGGCATGCCGCAGGCCAGAAATGCCTTCATCACACGGCGCAGCGGCACGTCCTTGGCGGCCAGCAGGGCCACGCAAAGCCCCAGCCACCAGATGTTCTGCCCGTTGAAGTAGACCCACCGCGCCACAAAGTACAGCAGCCCGGCGCAGACCATGCTGCGGCCATTGTACTTTGTGCCCAGCAGGATCTTAAAGCCGAAGCAGAGATACATGACCCAGTCCAGCACGGGGGAGACCCGCGTCTGCAGCCAGGGCCAGTTTTCCCGCGCCATGCTGTTGTTGAACACAACGATGAACTCATACACCATCACGCCCAGCAAAAACGCCCATGCACCGTATTTTTGGCGCACCAACGCATAGCGCGTGGTGAACAGCAGCCGTTCCTCGCCCCACCAGACAGCAGGGGCGCGCCTGTGCCGCAGCACGGGCAGAAAATCAAGCACAGCCGCCAGCGCCAGAAACGCCAGCAGCCCATTTGCAAAACCAAACAAAGGGACAAACCTCCCGTTTTCCTTCTTGGCCCCCTCTGCGTGGGGGCTCCGCCCGCAGTCGGTGGGGGAGAGAGCCCTGCGGTAATCCGAAATGCTTCGGGCGGAAATAAGGCTTTTCCAGCCACCCATGCGGGGCTAGTGTGTAAACACATTATAAACATTCCACCCGCCGTTTGACAAGCCTTTTGCAGAATGTTATTCTTATACTGTACAATTATTTCCGGGAGGATGCCCCTATGAATGCAGAGCAATATCGCGCCGTCATCGGGTGGTTCAATGCACGGCCAGCCGCCAAAAAGGCGCTGCGGCTCGTCAGCCGCAGCGCCGTGGCGCTCGTCTACCTGCTGTACCTGGGTATGCTGGCCTGGCTGGCGTGGCACCGGATGGGACAGCTTTGGCCCGCGCTCGTCGTGCCCGCGTCGGCGTTCGTCGTCGGCACGCTGGTGCGCAAGCTCATTGACCGCCCGCGGCCCTACACGGCGCTGGGCTTTACGCCGCTTTTCCCCAAGGACAAGACCGGTCAGAGCATGCCCAGCCGCCACTGCTTTTCGGCGGCGGCCATTGCCGGGACGGCGTGGTACGTGCTGCCGCCGCTCGGCGCGGTGCTGGCCGTGCTGGGCGTTCTCATTGCGATTTCCCGCGTCGTGACTGGCGTACACTATATCAGCGACGTGCTGGCCGGTCTCGCATTCGGCAGCGTCTTTGCCGTGCTTGGCTGGAACGCCTTTGTGCTGGCCGCGTCGGCGCTGGGCTTTTACGCCATTATGCTATTATAAAAAGGAACAGACTTATGAAAAAATGGACCGCTGCTGCCCTCGCCGCGCTGACTGCGCTGACTGCGCTGACTGCCCTGACCCTGACCGGATGCAGCTTTCAGGATGTGATGCTCTATCTCTACGGCGGCGACAGCTTTGTGACAAGCGCCGAGCCGGACTACACCACCTGCGACGGCGACAACGGCGTGACCGTCGTCTATGACCAGAACCAATGGGAGCAGCCCGTCATGGCGCAGGACGACACACTGTCGCTGACCACGGGCAACCAGCTGAGCTACACAGTGGTGCTTTTGCAGACCACCGACACCTACACGGATTTTCTGGCCCAGTCCGGTCAGGAGCTGGAGGAGACCACCGGCACGGTCAAGTGTGATTTTGAATTTACCGTGCCCGATGCAGCCGTTGAGGCCGTGCGCTACGACTGCGGCAGCTACCAGACGATCTTTGCGCAGATCGACTACGACTGCGGTGAGACGATCTATGTCACCGCCGCCGCCCGCACCAGCGATTACGATCCGATCATCGCACTTTTGCAGAACGTCTGGCCCACCGGCCATGCCCCAGAAAACGCCCGGACCGCCGATAAAACGACCAAGGCCGTGACCGAGGACGACGTCAACGGGGGCCGGAGCAAGAGTTTGGCGTAAAGGCAAAGCGGCAAAAGCCCCTCCGGTCATCGCTGCGCTCGACCACCTCCCCTTACAGGGGAGGCTTTCCGCGGGCCTTGCCCGCGCAAGAGGCTCCTCACGAAGTGGGGAGCTGGCCGAGCGCGCGAGGCCTGAGGGGCTCTGCCGCCCGCCGGAGGTCTCTGACCTCCCGCTTTATTTGCCAAATTTACCGGATGAAATTCGTCCGCTTGTCATTCTCCGCCACAGGTGCCGCAATGCCCGCCGCCTTGCCGGCCTCGATGCACCTGAGCATCCACGCCATGTTGCGGCCCAGGTTGCGCATGATCTGCAGGCCCTCCTCGTCGGTGAGAACCTCCTCGGCCTTGCCGCCGTGGACCATAGGCCAGTAGGTTGAGCTGATGAGCGGCATCTCAAAGAACTGCGGCACCTTCTCCATGGCCTCCAGCGCCGTCGTCGTGCCCGCGCGGCGGGCGCTTGTCACGACAGCCGCGGGCTTGTGGCGCAGATACTTGCCGCCGCTGATGGCCAGCCGGTGCATAAAGCCCAGCATGCTGGCCGCCGCTGTGGCGTAGTGGACCGGCGCGCCGAACACGATGCCGTCGGCCTTCTCGACCAGCGGCAGCACGTCGGCCACAGGGCCGCCGAACACGCATTTGCCCGCCTTGCCGCAGCCGCCGCAGCCCACACAGCCGCCCACCGGCGCAGAGCCGATGTGGAAGATCGTCGTCTCGATGCCCGCTTCGTTCAGCACCTTGGCCATCTCGGTCAGGGCTGCGTTGGTGCAGCCGTTTTTGTGCGGACTGCCGTTGATCAACAATACATTCATAGTAAGTACCTCCGTTTTGGATTTGCTCTTATTACCATTGTAGCACGCCTTGCAAACGATGTGCAAGAGAAAGGCCGTTCCCTATGCCAAACACCTGTGTCAATTATGAGAAAAAATGCGGCGGCTGCCCGCTGCTGGCGCTGCCCTACCGTGAACAGCTTGCCAAAAAACAGGCCCGCCTGCAGGAGCTGCTGGGCGGGTTTGCCCCGGTCAAGGCCGTGCAGGGCATGGCCGAGCCGCTGCACTACCGCAACAAGGCCATTGCCAGCTTTGCCACCCAGCGAGGCAAACTCGTCTGCGGCCTGTATGCCGAGGGCACCCACCGCGTCCTGCCCGGCGCAGACTGCCTTTTACAGGAGGAAATTTTGAATAAGACGCTCGCCGCCGTGCTGGACGCCGCCCGCGCCTGCCGCTGGACCGCCTACGATGAGGACCGCGGCACCGGCCTTTTGCGCCATACCGTGCTGCGCAGCTCCTGCAGCGCTAAGGTGCTGGTCACGTTGGTCACGCCCGGCCCCGACCTGCCCGGCAGCAAGAATTTCTGCACGGCTCTGCGCAAAAAAGCGCCTTGGGTCGTCAGCATCGTGCAGAATATCAACCCCACCCGCTCCAGCGCCGTGCTGGGCAGCCGCGAGAAAACGCTCTACGGCCCCGGCTTTGTGCTGGATACGCTGTGCGGCACGCAGTTTGCCATTTCGTCCCGCAGCTTTTACCAGGTCAACCGCACACAGACCGAGGTTTTGTACAAGAAAGTGCTGGAGCTTGCCAAGCTGACGGGCCGCGAGACGGTTATTGACGCTTACTGCGGCATCGGCACGATTGGCCTCTGCGCTGCGCCGCTGGCCAAACAGGTCATCGGTGTTGAGCGCAACCCCGCCGCCGTGAAGGACGCCGCCGCCAACGCCCGCCGCAACAAAATTGCAAATGCCCGCTTTGTCTGCGCCGACGCCACCGAATGGATGGCCGCCGCGGCCGGGGAGGGCCTGCACCCGGATGTAGTGTTCCTTGACCCGCCCCGCGCTGGCAGTACGCCGGAGTGCATCGCGGCAGTCAACAAAATGAAGCCGCGCCGCATCGTCTACGTCAGCTGCGACCCCGAGACCCTCGCCCGCGACGTCGCCGCCTTCACCCGCCTCGGCTGGCGCGCCGCCAAGTTCTGCCCGGTAGACCTGTTCCCGCAGACGAAGCATGTGGAGACGGTAGTTCTTTTGTCCCACAAAAAAGCCGACAGTTATATCCAC
>ERZ773103.4433-NODE-4433-length-10213-cov-3.247687_pt1 | contig 10213 bp, 9 predicted proteins | sample MGYA00511118_ERZ773103 | MGnify/ENA primary metagenome ERZ773103 (study PRJEB29015, sample SAMEA2737821) | human gut metagenome | biome: human gut; feature: human-associated habitat; material: faeces | place: China | collected 2012 ... | reverse complement strand
AGGCCACGATGTGGTCCCCTGCTTCGCAGATATTAAACAGCGCAAAGAAGTTTGCCGCCTGACCGGAGGATGTGAGCATTGCGGCGGTGCCGCCCTCCAGCTCCGCAATCTTCGCCGCTACATAATCGCAGGTGGGATTCTGAAGCCGGGAGTAAAAATAGCCGCTGGCTTCCAGATCAAAAAGCTTCCCCATATCCTCCGAGGTCGCGTACTTAAAGGTCGTGCTCTGAATGATCGGGATCTGCCGGGGCTCGCCGTTTCCGGGGGTATAGCCTCCCTGAACACATTTGGTTTCAATACTTTGATGAGGCATAAAAGCCGCTCCTTCCTTTTTTGCAGATCCATTCGTTGGGCCAGAATCAGAATCTGCGGACCGAAAAATACCCTGTGGGATAACATTCCCACAGGGTATCAGCGTGCCAAAGAGTTTGTCACGCTGCTTGCGGATATTCAAACGTCAAACCGTTTGAATATCCGTTTGATTGGATGCGAAGGGCGGGCCTTGCCCCCCTTCACTCTTCCCCCTGCTGCTCAGTCACCCTGCGCCGCAAGGAAAATACCCAATGCTGCAATACCCTGTGGGATAGCATTCCCACAGGGTATACTTTAGCATCTTAAACATCGTCTGTCAATGGAGCCGGACCATTTTTGCGGTCAGAGGCTCTGAAAGGTCTACATAGGCAAGCCCGCCGGCCTCTCCTTCGATGGTCAGCACCACGGAGCTGATATTATCCAAGCCGGTGAGGGTGCTGACAAGACTCCACACTGCGCTGAGCTCCTTTTCCTCTGTATCATTTCCGGGGATAAACTCCTCGGAAAGATCCAGATAGCAGGTGTTTCCTGACACGCTGACGCTGAGTGCCTCCGTGCCAAACGGAATGGGATTATAAAACCCCTGCGGCGGTACATAGCTTAACAGCTGTTTCACAACAGCCTCTGCCGATGGTGCAGAAATGCTCTGCTTCACCCGTACCGGCACCGCAAATGCTTCGTCATCAATACGCTGGAGCATATAAAAATTCACATCCAGCTCCCCACCGGTGGTATGCGCAGATCCAATGACACGGGTGTCTCTCGAAAACGGTTCTCCCAGCAGCATAATGCCGCTGCCGCTGACTGTGGCACCGTCCTTGAGGAATTTGACCGAATCCACATAATCAAGCGCCGTCAGCGTATCCACAATGCTGTAAATCGCTGTATAGCTCCGATAATCTGATTCTGCCACATCCTCATAAAACTTTGACGAGAAGTTTACAGAGCACACGCCGCTGGAGGTACTGACACTCAAAAGCTCCGCTCCCTCCGGGATCGCCGTCTGCAAGCCTGTCGTCTGAGGCCCCGCCATCAGTTCCCGAAGCAGGTATGCCTCTTCGGTCTCATTTTCACTGAGGGTCACTTCCCGAAGCTCAGGGATCACATAACGGCAGTTTTCATCCGGGAAATACAGCGTGAACATCTGGTCAGTATCCTGCTGGAAGCTGTCCACCGAAAGATAGCTGTCCGGGTTCAGTTCCATGCGGATCTTCCCCAGTTCATCAGAGACGATCAATGCACTGCGTCCCGTGTAAGCGCAGACCGTCTTGGCAAGGCAACCACAGGCCAGCGTCAGATCAACGCCCTGCAGGGAAAAGAACTCGCTGGACATGGTAAGCTCCAGCACACCATCGGTATCCGCAGCCTTTATCAGCTCCGTTCCGCTGGGGAATGGTGAAATCAGCTTCTCGTCCTGAGGCCCACGGAAATACAGCTCCAGCATAGGTGCAAGAGCTCCGGCATAAGAATTTCTCTGTTCTATCCCAATGGTATCATCCTCGGTGAGGTTTTCCGCCTCCCGCACCACATAATAGAAGTCCAGTTGATTCCCCGTCCCTGTACTTTTCTGTCCACTGCATCCGGCGCTCAGAACCAGGGCCGCTGTCAAAATCAGCATAAGTACACGCTTCATGGCTCGCCCTCCCACTGATACAGCGGAAATTGCACGGTGAATCTTGCGCCGCCCTGAGGCCGGTTGGCAGCGGTCACCGTACCGCCAAATTTCTCCGCAGTCTCCTGGACAATGGCCAGGCCGAGGCCGGTTCCGCCCGCTTCCCGGGACCGCGCTTTATCCACCCGATAGAACCGCTGGAAAATACGTTCCAGCTCATCTTCCGGGATCCCAACACCGTTATCCTCCACGATCAGCACTGCCGTACTGCCCTGAGAATAGGCGATCAGCCGCACCTGTCCGTCCTTCTGAGAATACTTGACACCATTCTCAGCCAGATTCAGCACCAGCTGGAAAATGTCATCCTCCCGGGCAAGCACATAGCAGTTTTCCTCTGAGCTCTGCTCGATCTGTGCCCCCATCTCCGCCGCATAGGGTCCCAGCATCCGAACCGCCTTTTTGCAGCATGCCCCCAGATTCACCGGCTCCGTCTCTGTGGGAGTAAACTGGCGGCTGTCCAGCGCCGTAAGATTCAGGAGCTTGGAGGTCATACGGGTCAGCCGGTCCGCCTCCCCGGAGATATCCTGTACAAACTCCCGTACCGTTTCCTGATCCATATCATTCTGTAAAATGGAATCCGACAGCAGCCGCATGGCCGCCAGCGGCGTCCGGAGCTCATGGGATGCATCGGATACAAACTGCCGCCGCAGCTGCTCCGTCTGCTGGAGCCGATCGGTCAGGGCATTGAATTCGTTGGCCAATACGGCAAATTCGTCCTTGCCCTTTACTTCCACCCGGTGCTCATAGTCACCTTCCTGCACCCGGCGGATGGACTGAAGCAGGCTTTCATTCTTCCGAATAATGACCATACCAAAGACCACATAGAGCACCAGCGACACCAGCACCGTGATCACCGACATCCGAATGGCATTATTCTGGATACTGGTCAGAAGCGCAGCCTGTTCCTGATCTACTTCCACCATATAGACACAGCCGGTAATATCCGATCCGAACATCACCGGGATCGCACCACGGCTCACAAAGGCATCTCCGGTAAAGCTGCATCGGAATGCATCATTGCCCCGGAGGGCAGAGAGCACCTCCGGGTACAGTGCATTGCTGCCCACCGGTGTTACCGTCAAATTAGAGCTGTAGATCACTGCGCCGTTTCCATCGGTGATGATCACCTGCCCCATGTCTCTGGTCCCCAGCACACTCATGATCTCTTCCGCCCCCTGACTGGTCAGCAATTGACTGCTGAGGGAAGAGGCCACGGTCTCCGCTTCTCCCAGAAGCATCTTATGCTTATAGGAGAAAATCATCTTCTCTGTGATATTGACCGGAGAGGTGGTCTGAAAGATCAGCAGCACCGCCGTTGCGGCCAGGATCACCAGCACCACCTTCATGAGAAGACTATTGCGGAAGGACGCAGCAAATCTTTTAAGCCTTGAAATAATAGCCAACGCCCCATTTCGTCATAATGTACTCCGGCTGTGCTGGCACCCGCTCCAGCTTTTCTCTGAGGCGGCGCACATGGACGTCCACGGTTCTGATCTCCCCCTGATATTCATAGCCCCAGATGATATCCAGCAGATTCTCTCTGGAATACACATGCCCGGGGTTCTTCATCAGAAGCTCCATCAGGTCAAACTCTCTGGCAGTCAGCTCCACAGCCTTCCCGTTCTTGTAGGCATTGCGCTCGCTGGTATCCAGCGTGATGTCGCCACAGGTAATGCGGGTCGTATCCTCTTTACTCTCCGCAGGTGTGGAGCGGCGCAGCAGCGCACGAATCCGGGCCTTGAGTTCCAAAATATTAAAGGGCTTGGTCAGATAGTCATCGGTCCCCTGCTCAAAGCCAATGAGCTTGTCCATATCCTCGCCCTTGGCCGTGAGCATAATGATCGGCACATTGGAAAACTCCCGGATCTGCATGCATGCCTCCAGCCCCGTGAGCTTCGGCATCATGATATCCAGAATGATCAGATCAAAGTCTCCGGTCTTCGCCAGCTCTACGGCCTCCTCGCCGTCGTAGGCGGCAGCCACCTCATAGCCGTCATTCTCCAGATTGAACTTAATTCCCTTGACCAAAAGCTTTTCGTCATCTACCACAAGAATTTTCATCGAATCAATTCCCCACTTCCACGAGATTTTCTATATCTGCATACTTTTTATCGCCAATACCGCTGACGTTTTTGAGCTGTGCCTTATCGGTGAATGGGCCGTTCGCCTCCCGATAATCCAGAATCCGCTGGGCCAGCACCGGGCCGATCCCCGGAAGCGTATCCAGCTGCTCCAGCGTTGCGGTATTCAGATTGATAAGACCGCTCTCCGGTGATTCCGGAGCAATCTCTTCCTGCCACTCCAATTCAGAAGGCAGGGATTCCACCGCCGACGACTCTGCCGCGGGAATCAATGGACGCTGGGATGAAGCGGCACTGACCGCAGGCACCTGTGGTACCGCCGAAGCCGATACCTCCACGGACGCAACCGGCCCAACCTCCAACACCGCAGGACTTGCACTGCGGCCCAGATAGTACCCCAACGAAAAGGCAACCACGATACAGGCAGCCAGAATTGCAGCCCACTCCGCCTTGGATATTTTCATAGGGTTACTTTCCTTTCTATCCAAAGTATGCTATGATGTATTTATACAGATTCTATTGTACCATATCAGGAGCTTTTTTTGAATGAGAAAATATAAGTTTTTATCGCTGTTTCTTGCACTTTTTCTGCTGTATTCATGGATGGTTCCCGTCTACGCTGCCGATTCCCTCCACGAAACCGATGCCGTACCGGCCCCGCCGGAACTCACGCTGGACGTGGGCGCCGCCATTTTAATGGATGCCGATACCGGCGAGGTACTCTACCGGCAAAACGATCAGGAAGCCATGTATCCTGCAAGCACCACGAAGATTATGACCTGCTATCTTGCGCTGAAGTATCTGGACGCTGATGCCTCCATCACCATTCCCGCCGGATATGACCAGGGGATCACATCCGGCGTTTCCACTGCGAACCTGAAAGCAGGCGAGGTGCTGACGGTCTATGAGCTACTGGAGTGCCTGATGATCGTCTCCGCCAATGAGGCCGCCAATGCCGTTGCCATTCTGGTCAGTGGTTCTATTGACGATTTTGTGGTGCTCATGAACCAGGAGGCCGCTGAATTAGGCTGCACCAACACCCACTTTGTCACACCAAACGGTCTCCATGACGATGACCACACCACCTGTGCCGCAGATCTTGCCATTATCACCCGAGCCGCACTTTCCTACGACACCTTCCGCAGCATCTGCGGTACAGCCAAGGCCACCATTCCCGCCACCAATCTCTCGGATCAGCGGGAGCTGTCCACCACCAATTACCTGCTGGCCGGTTCTGACTATCCGGCCTACGCCTATGCCGGGGCGCTGGGCGTAAAAACAGGATACACTACCCCTGCGGGCTATTGTCTGGTTGCTGCCGCCCAGCAGGAAGACCACACCCTGATTGCAGTCGTTCTGGGTGCAAAGAAAGAAACCACCTCAGACGGAAAAACCGTTTCCGGCGCTTTTACGCAGGCAAGCACATTGATGGATTGGGGCTTTTTCAACTATGACACGGCGCTTTTCTATCAGGAATATCTGGATGCACTGCCTTCCCTCAGTCCGGAGCCCGACATTCCGCCCGAAGAAACAGCTTCTCAGGATTCCATGATGGATCCGGAGGAAGCGCCTGCTGAGGCAGAGTCCACTTTGGAAGCGCCGGAAGCATCGGAAGCGCTTCCATTGGCCACGGTACAGCCATCCGAGGCTTCGGCCGACACTACAGCACCCACTCCCACCGTCTCTGCATCTGCACCCGCATCCCAGCGCAACGCCGCCGCAATGATATCAGCCATTGCGGCCAGTCTCGGCCTGAGCCCCTTTGCTCTGCTGATCATCATTTTTGTCGCAGCGGTAGTGATGCTCATCATTGTTGTCGTTGTACTGGTGCTTCTGCTGAAAAGGAGGTAATCCTATGCCATACGATAATCTCGACCAGCTCCGTCAGGACTGTGTCTCCTGCGCTCGCTGTCCGCTTTGCAGCACCCGTCACAGTGTTGTGTTCGGTGTTGGGCCGGAGCATACCGATGTGATGTTCATTGGAGAGGGCCCCGGAGAAAACGAGGATTTGCAGGGTGAGCCCTTTGTGGGGGCAGCGGGTCAGCTTCTTGATGAAATGCTCTCCATCATCGGCCTCAGCCGCAGAAACTGCTATATCGCCAACATTGTAAAGTGCCGTCCGCCCCAGAACCGGGATCCGAAACCGGAGGAACGGGAGAAATGCAGTCCCTGGCTCACGGAGCAAATTCAGCTGATCCATCCCAAGATCATCGTCTGCCTTGGCCGGATTGCGGCCATGGAGTATATCAATCCCAACTTCCGCATTACCAGAGAGCACGGCCTGTGGTACGACATCGAAGGCACCTACCGGATGGCCATGTTCCACCCCTCCGCCCTGCTCCGGGATCCGGGGAAGCGCCCGGAAACCTTCCGTGATCTCAAGAGTCTTCAGGCCATGGTGCGTATGCACTGTCCTGATCTCATGCTGGAAGAATAAAGTATGCCAAAACATTGAGGGTGCCCATATTCGTGGGCACCCTCTTCTTTTGTCATAGAAGGATCACCGCAATCGCCGCCCCCACAGCCAGCAGTGCACCGCCGATCAGCACCCACCTTTCACTATGGCGCTTCCGCTTTTCAAGATTGCTCTGGATGTAGGCATCCGCCGCACGGCAGGCATCCTTCAGCAGCACCTCATAATCCGGGCCGCCTGACACTTCGTTTCTCACCATGAAGATCGCCTCATCAAAGAATCTGGCATCCGGACACGGCACCACGACCACCTGACGGGATACACCCTTTACCATATAAAACACCTCCTGATACCAGTATCACCGGGTATCAGGAGGATTAAACCATTTTCTGTCAGGGACGCCGTAATTGTTTGGGATCCACTCGAATATCTTCCCTGCGAACGTTCTCCCAGGAAAATGCCGCTGCCAGCTCCAAGGCAGAAATTTTTTCCCACTTTGGAAGCAAGCCGCTGAGCCAGCCCAGCAATCCCACGATCTCCTCCGGCTGAAAACGGCTTCGGAGATAGCCGAAGTCAATATCGTGATCCCGCTTGCTCAGCCGCCGGCCATCCTGCGCCAGCAGCATGGGCACATGGTAAAATTCCGGCGGGCACAGCTCCAGCAGCTCATAGAGATAGAGCTGTACCGGCGTGGAGGACAGCAGATCACGCCCCCGCACCACCTGCGTTACTCCCTCTTCCCCGTCATCTGTCACCACCGCAAGCTGATAGGCTGCGACTCCATCGGCCCGGCGAATGATGATATCTCCATATTCCTTTTGAAGATTCATCGTTACTTCTCCCTGCAGGCCATCGCAAAAGGATACTTGGCGATCGGGCAGCATCAGACGCATGGCCGGCTTTTTGGTCATGGCATTTCTCTGCGCTTCCGTCAGGTGGCGGCAGGTGCCTGCGTAAATCACACGGCCGTCTGAGGCGTGGGGGGCAGATGCCGCATGGAGCTGATCCCGGGAGCAGTAGCAGGGGTACACCAGACCCATTCCCCGAAGCCGCTCCAGCGCCGCTTCATAGGCACTGCCCCTTCTGCTTTGATCCTCCGCCCGGAGTTCCCATGTAAGGCCGAGCCACCGAAAATCCTCCATAATGCACTGGGCATATTCCGCCCTGCTGCGGGCAGGATCCAGATCCTCGATCCGCAGCAGCATCTCACCGCCCTGTGATTTTGCGGAAAGCCATGCCAGCAGTGCCGACAGTGCATTACCCAGATGCATTCGTCCGCTGGGGCTGGGCGCAAATCGTCCCCGCACCATATCGCTGCCCCCTTCCCTAAAAATGCGAATTGATTCTACCACAGAATCCGAGTATAATCAATGAAGAACCCCCACGAAAGGAGTATTTCCATGGTTACTGAAATCATCCCGGGCCTGTACTCCATTGCAGTTCCCCTGCCCAATAATCCCCTTAAAAGCCTCAATGCCTATGTGATCACCGGCGAGAGGAACCTGCTCATCGACACAGGCTTTCGTCAGGATGCCTGTCGGGAAGCGCTGCTGTCCGGGCTTCAGACGCTTGGCGTCTCCATGGAGCATACGGATATCTTTCTGACGCATCTGCATTCCGACCATACCGGTCTCGCCCCGGAGATACGCGGCAGAGGCACCCGGATCTATATCGGCGCCAGAGACCTTTCCCATATGCCCGGCCCCGGCAGCACCTTCCGCTGGGCGGATTCTGACCGGCATTTTGCCGCCGAAGGCTTTCCGCCTGAGCTTCTGAAAGCACTCACCACCAAAAACCCAGCCCAGAGCCTCTCCCCTATCCCCTATGACGGCTATCTGCCGGTAGAACCGGGAGACGTATTTTCCTACGGCAGTCACAGATTTACCGCAATCCTGACGCCCGGCCACACGCCGGGGCATATGTGCCTCTGGGAAGCGGAAACCGGCGTATGCATTCTGGGAGATCATGTGCTCTTTGATATTACCCCCAACATCACCCGATGGATTGGAACACAGGACTCTCTGGGTGACTATTTGCAGTCTCTGAACGCCATTCGTCAGCTTCCTGTCAAGATCCCACTTCCAGCGCACCGGACCGTCCATATGGATTTCCATCAACGCTGTGATCAGCTGATCCAGCACCACGCTGCCCGCTGTAATGAAGTTCTCGGAATCCTCAATGGAAACGGCGCCATGACTGCATGGGATATTGTTGCCAGAATGACATGGAAAATCCGTGCCAAAGACTGGGCAGACTTTCCAACACCCCAGAAATGGTTTGCAGTCGGAGAAGCCATGGCTCATCTGGATCACCTGATCGTACTGGGACAGGTACAGCGCCAAAAGCAGGATGCCCTGTATACCTACCAATCCATTTCCTGATAGAACACCAAAAGCCCGCTGCGAACGAACCTGTCGCAGCGGGCTTTCCCGATCACATTATTCCGGCAGCAGATTCGTCATACTCTTCATGCTGATGCAAAGGGTAGACAAATTGTGCAGCAGCGCTGATGTGGTAGGCGGCAGGACACCTGCCACACCAAGAACGATCAGCATCATATTAAAAGAAATGATAAACCGATAGTTGCTGTGGATTCGGGCCATCAGTGCATCGCTGATGCGCCGCAGGGTCACAAGGGTCTCCAGATCTTCGGCAGAAATAGTGATATCCGCCACTTCACGGGCAATTGCCGCACCGGTGGAAATGGACACACCGGCATCCGCCTCACTGAGAGCCGGGGAATCATTGACGCCGTCACCGATCATAATGACCTTCCGGCCTTTCTCGTGCTCCGCCCGGACAAAAGCAGCCTTGTCCTCCGGCAAAACCTCGGCGTGGAACTCCGTAACACCCACGTCCGCAGCCACGGACTTTGCGGTGCGGTAGCTGTCTCCGGTCATCATAACGATTTTGTCAATGCCCAGCTCCTTGAGCTTAGAAACCACACTGCATGCCTCGGCCCGCAGGGGATCCTCCACACAGATCACAGCGGCCAATACGCCGCCCACTGCCAGATACAGATGGGAATACTGAGCGGGAAGATTGTCAAACTTCTCCTGTTCTCCCGCAGGAATCACGCAGCCCTCGTCCTCAAACACAAAGTGGTGGCTGCCGATCACAACCTTTTCATCCTCAACACGGCTGGATATGCCGTGGGCTACCACATACTCCACCTTGGAGTGGCGCTCCTCATGATTGAGATTCCGGTTCTTCGCCTCATCTACCACCGCATTGGCCATGGAATGGGGGTAGTGCTCTTCCAGGCAGGCCGCCAGACGCAGCATTTCATTTTCGTCCTTTCCGTCAAAGGGCACCACCATCTTGACTCTGGGGCACGCATAGGTCAGCGTACCGGTTTTGTCAAATACAATGGTGTTGGCCTGAGACACCGCCTCAAGGAACTTTCCACCCTTTACGGTAATATGGTACAGACTGCTTTCCCGCATGGCGGAAAGCACTGCAAGGGGCATAGAGAGCTTCAGTGCACAGGAAAAATCCACCATCAGGATAGACAGCGCCTTGGTGACATTCCGGGTCAGCAGATACGTCAGGATGGTGCCGCCCAGAGAGTAAGGCACCAGCTTATCTGCCAGATGAGACGCCTTATCCTCGGTGGCGGATTTCATCTTCTCCGAAGCCTCGATCATTTCCACGATCTTATCATAGCGTCCGCTTCCGGAGGCTTTTTCCACGAAATTGTCACACTGTTGCTCGAAACAGCCGACGCCTTGAGGT
>ERZ773103.4420-NODE-4420-length-10249-cov-4.711693_pt1 | contig 10249 bp, 7 predicted proteins | sample MGYA00511118_ERZ773103 | MGnify/ENA primary metagenome ERZ773103 (study PRJEB29015, sample SAMEA2737821) | human gut metagenome | biome: human gut; feature: human-associated habitat; material: faeces | place: China | collected 2012 ... | reverse complement strand
TGCTTTTTTTCTCTTAATCATAGCATTATGCAAAAGTGCTATCAAACAAAATATAATTTTATCAAACACCTAAACAATTAAAAAAATAAAAGAGCATCCTTTCCAAATCACTATCTATGGATTGAAAAATAAGGTTATGCTCAATTAGTTAATTAGATTAAACAGTAAATATAAGAATAAAGTAATTTATTTACCAATTGAAAAACAGCTGCATTATTAAGTTTTATTTAGCTATGGAGTTATAGCTAAATACGCTATAATTAATGAATAGCTCTTATCATATGACTCATAAAAAAGTTATAAATTAAAATAATATTCCTTTATTTTTTGAGACATTAAAATTCGTCTTTTTTGTAAAAAATCCTTATAATTATCAATTGTAAAATTAATAAACTCATTTGGAATACAATTTTCTTTAAAAGTTTCTTTTAAATCCTCCATTGTTACAATACCACCAATATTAGCTTTGTTATTATCAATTTGTTCCAATACATCTTGCATATACTCATTTGGTGCAGCATCTCTAATTTTAATGTTTATTTCAGACTGAGTATATACATAGTTTGCAATTTGATTATATTCTCCTCGAATATTCAAACCATTTTTTTGCAGATATTTTTTAGGAAATAAATGATGAATATCTCCTCTATCCTCAATTAAAGCTTGTACTGTGATATGTTTAGACAAGAAGCCTTTATTTCCTTCCTTAACTTGTGACATCAAAAATATTTTAAAAAACGGGCTACTAGCAACAGAAGTATTCAATCTTGCTGGTAAGATATGTTCCCAATAAGCATCAGACAATTCACCTATCTCTACACTTTTTAAATATTCCATTGGTTCTAATCTGTCAAAACGCTTGATATCATAATCAAACATTGACTCAGGAGATCCAGAATATCTTCCTGTTAATAAAGAAAGAACTAACCACTTTCTTACAACTGTTTCAATATAATCAGGATGGTATTTTTTTCTTCTTAAAATTATGTATAGTGCATAAGCAAAATTTAAGGCATTGTCCGAACGAATTAATGATTTATCTATAATGCCTGTTGACTTAATAATCATTATAAATCGTTCAAAATTAGTCTTATTAATAACCTCTAAAACACCATTTTTTAATTTACCATAAGCCTCTTCAGCAATTGAATCTTCAAAACCTCTATTTTCAAAGTTTCTTCCTGATAATAGGCTAACCAACTCAGCTAATCTACCTCTTAAAAATTGAGAAGTAAATGCAACACGTAATACATCTGTATATAATGGTGTATATATTTCTTCATTGCTAGTATAAATCCATTTTAATTTATTGAATTCATCTAAGTTAGAAAAATCTTTATCATTTTCTTTTATCATTTCAATATCCATTGGTCTTTTAAGTAAATGGCAGAAATAATCAATTGTTTTTCTAATGATGTCTCCTCCATACCTTTCATTAGATGATATCTTTGACATTGCAAAATCCGCTTGTGATAAAACTGTTCCCTTTGAATTGATTCGTATAAAAATATCAGTAACTGTTTCAATATCTAACGAGGCATCTAATTCAATAATACCAATATTGTTATTTTTAAAATCTTGCAATTTAGTAATTGTTCTATTTACATCAGCAGCTTTTACATTATTTTTTTCAGCATAGTCAATAGAAAAAGTAAAACTGTCAAATCCAGGCTTAAATATAGGTGCAATATCATCTATCATTTTAGAATTTTTGCCAATAGCTGGATTATAAACTTCAAAAACTTCTTCAATTGGGTTAAATGATATTTTTATAGGAATCTTTTTATATTCTTGATTAATAACTTCTCTTCCAGTAATTGCAGCAGTTAAAGCAGTGATGCGTTGTTGCCCGTCGATAACAATCTTCTTTCCTATACTCAAAGTTCCATCTTTTAATTTTACATCTGGATTTTTCCAAATGATAATATATCCAATCGGATATCCCTTATATAATGAATCAATTAAATCTCTAACTTTTGTAGAATCCCATACAAAAGGTCTTTGCATTTCAGGTATAGCAATCTCTCCACTATTAATCCATGAAATAATATTATCTACGCTATAATTATTTACCGAATATTGTGCCATTGTATCTCCTCATATTTTTTATTTTACATTATACTAAAATAGTTTTTGTTTTTTATATTAATTTAATCGTATTCTACATAATCCGTCCATAATTCACATTGTGTCATAACTGTTTGCAATGCGTCTTCCATTCCTTCTGGTGGATACTTGTATTTTTTTAGTAATTTTTTAACAATCATCCTCATTCTTGCTCTAGCTGATTTTTTCTTTTGCCAATCAACTGTTTTGCTATTTCTTAATGTTTCAGTTAACTCTTTTGTTAAATTGATCAATTCATCGTTATGATAAAAATCATGTATTGCTTGTGGTTTTGTTAATGCATCATAAAAAGCCATTTCCTCATCTGTTAATCCTAATTGATTTCCAGCTTCTTTAGCTTGTTTTATTTGTTTAGCTAATTTCATTAATTCTTGAATAACTTCCTCATTTGATAACATACCATTTAGATAAGAATTAATTGTTCTTTGAATTATTTCAGAAAATTTTTCTGATTTAACTACATTAGTACGTCGATATATTTTAAGTTGATCTGCAATCAATTTTTTAAGTAATTCTAATGCTAAATTCTTCTCTTTCATTTTAGAAACGTCTTCTAAAAAACGAGTATCAAACAAAGAAAATTCTTCATGAATATCTGAAAATAAATTTATAACTCCATCACTTTTTATACTATGCTTCAACAGTTCATTAATTCTTTTATTCATTTCTGGTAAAGAAATAGACTTTTTTTCTCCATTATCAGTTAGTCTTATCACCAACACTCTTACTGATTCGAAAAATGCCGCTTCGATTCTAAGTGTTTCTTCCACCAAGGATGAGCATAAACTTAAAGCTTGTTTTAATGCGTAAGCTTCTTTAATAAAAACTTCTTTATCTTCTTGTTTAGACGGTTCGACAATAAAATTTACACCTCCACTTATGGTTTTAGCACGTTCTAAATCAGTTCCATTTTCAAATAAATAGTAATCATAATTATAAAAAATATCTCTACAAACTTCCAATTTTTCTAAAAATTTAGGATATGCAACTTTACCTATATCAGGATCACCATATCGTTTTTTATCTCTAGAAGTGTAATCATTCATTGCACGTTTTAAGGCATTAACAATTCCAATGTAATCAACAATTAGACCGCCCTCTTTTTCTTTATAAACACGATTAACTCTGGCAATAGCTTGCATCAAATTATGCCCACTCATTGGTTTATAAATATACATTGTAGAAAGTGAAGGAACATCAAACCCTGTTAACCACATATCAACAACAATAGCAATCTTTAATGGATCATCGTCATCTTTAAATTTTGTTGCTAACTCTTCTTTATGTGCCTTATTACCAATAATATCTCGCCATTCTTCTGGATCATTATTGCTTGACGTCATGACAACTGCTATTTTTTCTTTCCAAGTCGGGCGCATTTTTAAAATTTTATGATAAATTTGTAATGCAATTGGCCGAGAATAAGCAACAATCATTGCTTTTCCTGTTAATAAATTTTCTCTATTATTTTCATAATGATCAATTATATCAAGGACTAATGAATCTAAGGTTTCATCTGCTCCAAGTACTGCTTCCATTCTTGCAAGTTGTTTTTTGCTTTTTTCTACCACTAATTCATTTGCTGTTTCTGACATAAGTTCGTATTCTTGATCAATTAGATGAATAGTTTCTTCATCTAACTTTAGTTTAATTACTCGGCTTTCATAAAATACAGGTCGAGTCGCACCATCTTCAACAGCCTGAGTCATATCATAAATATCAATATAATCTCCAAATACTTCTCTAGTAGATTTATCTTTCATAGAAATAGGTGTGCCAGTAAACCCTATATATGATGCATTAGGCAAACAATTTCGAATTATTCGAGCAGTTCCAATTTTAATTTTTGCTTCTTCTTCACCATACTCGTTAACAAATGTTTTAATTTTTTCACTTAGTCCATATTGACTACGATGAGCTTCATCCGCCATGACAATTATGTTTCTTCTATCAGATAAAACATCAAAAGACTCTTCAAATTTTTGCATTGTTGTAAAAATAATTCCATTTGCTTTTCGACCACTTAACCATTCTTTTAAATGCTCTCTACTTTTCGCATGTTCAGGTTTTTGTCTTAAAAATTCCGAACATTTTGCAAATTGTGCATATAATTGATTATCTAGATCGTTTCTATCAGTTATTACTACAATAGTTGGTGAATTCAAGGCATCTTGTAATAAATGTGCATAAAAAACCATAGATAGTGACTTTCCCGATCCTTGGGTATGCCAAAAAACACCAGCTTTACCGTCAGTTTTTGTAGCATGAATTGTCGATTGTATCGCCTTATTTACAGCAAAATACTGGTGATATGCTGTTAGTATTTTGATATCTTGTTTACTATTATTAGAAAAACAAATAAAGTTCTTAATAATATCCAATAATCTATTCTTTTCGAACATTCCTAAAAAGAATGTATCAAAAGAAGCATATTCAGTATCCTCATAGTTACCATCTACTGTTTTCCATTCCATAAAACGGTCTTCTCCAGAAGTAATTGTTCCTGCTTTTGATACTAATTGATCACTTAATACACAAATCGCATTATAAATAAACATAGATGGAATTTCTTTCATATAATTTTTAATTTGACGATAAGCTTCAGATGAATCTGTTTCCTCTCTAGAAGGTGATTTTAGTTCAATTAAAACAACAGGTATACCATTAAGAAAAATCAATATATCTGGTCTTTTATTGCTATTTTCAATAAAAGTCCATTGATTAGATACAATAAACGAATTATTCTCCACATTTTCATAATCGACTAAATAAACTATTGTTGATGTTTCTTCTCCGTTTTCTTGGTACTTTACAGGTATTCCATTTTGTAAATAATCCATGAAAATCTTATTCTTTGTTACTAAATCGGCATTTTCAAAATTTCTTAATTTATACAATGCATCATAAATAGCTTTTTCATTACAATTTGGATTAATTCTGTGTAAACATTCTTCTAACACATCATCGTATAAAGGACTTCTTACATTTCTTTCAACATCAGGTCCATAAACATAGTCATAATTCATTCCTCTAAACAAATCTAATACTGAATTTTCATAATCAGCTTCTGTAAATATATAAGTCATGATACTATCGCCTCCTTTAATAACAATTATAATAGGAAAACATAAATATCTAAAGTATTTTTAGAATAAATCTAAATTAATCATGTAAACAATAATTTAGCGGCTTAAAGGTCAATGGCAGAGACATCAAGTTCGCCAGACATTAACTTAGGTAAGAGAGTATCTCTTAAAGATATAAGCTTATCGTTTTCTATTTTATTTTTTCCTATTTTTTCGAAAAATGGTGTAACGAAATCTATAAAGCGGTCTATATCTTTTTGATTCAATTTACAAACAGGCATTTCTGCAATATGCTTTGGGTAAATATGAGGTTGTGCAGATCCTGTTTGTGAATCAAAAATTTCTTTTTGACGTTTTTTTAACATAACATACCAAAAGTAAACGTCTTTTGTCATACTATGATCAATAAATGATGAATCCGAAGACCAAACTGGTTTATGCCATAAATTGACAAATCCAGCATTTGCACCGGAAGCTGATATAGTAAGAACAGGCGAGACAGTATTTGAAACATTGTGATAAGTTGCTGGCTCTAGTCCACCTGCAACAACAGGTACATCACCAGGAATAGCATTTTTAGACAAAAGTCCTTTACCACGTTTTGGGATAATTATATCTCCAATATACCCATTACCAATAGATACATTGGGAAACATGTGGTCAAATAAAGCTAATGCCTGCTGCTCTAAATTATTGTTTACACATACATAAATCTTTGTGAGTGGCAAAGATTAAAAAACAAGAACAACCACTCCATAGATGTTCTCAAAAGGAGAATATTTATGAATGAAATTATAAAAAATATGATATTACAGGAGATGATTACTCATTTAACTGATAATCAATATGAAGAATTAAACAGAATTCTTGTAAAAGTATTATCTAACTATAAAATTAAAGAGATTAAGAATGAAGAAAATGATAAAACCAATCAAAGTTACATTGATTCTTTTTTATCAGCTAAAAGATTAGAAGGATGTTCTGAAAAATCTCTTAAATATTATAAATCAACTATTGAAATAGTTTTAAATACTATAGATAAATCTATAAAGAATATTACAACTAATGATCTACGAAATTATTTAACAGAATATCAAGAAAAACATGGATCAAGTAGAGTAACAATTGATAACATAAGGAGAATATTATCAAGTTTCTTTTCTTGGTTAGAAGATGAAGATTTTATTATAAAAAGTCCAGTGAGGAGAATACATAAAGTAAAATCAGCCTCTGTTATTAAGGAAACATATAGCGATGAATCATTAGAATTAATGAGAGATAGCTGTGATAATTTACGTGATTTAGCATTAATAGATATTTTAGCATCTACTGGTATGCGTGTAGGCGAATTAGTGTTATTAAATAAAGATGACATTAATTTTAACGAGAGGGAATGCGTTGTTTTTGGTAAAGGTGATAAAGAACGTGTTGTTTATTTTGATGCAAGAACTAAAATACATTTACAAAATTATTTAGAAAGTCGAGATGACGATAATAAAGCATTATTTGTTACTTTAAGAAAACCTTTTAATCGTATTTCTATAGGTGGTATAGAAACTAGAATTAGAGAGATGGGAAGAAAACTAAACATTAACAAAGCTCATCCTCATAAATTTAGAAGAACATTAGCAACAAAAGCTATTGATAAAGGAATGCCTATAGAACAATTACAAAAATTGTTAGGACATCAAAAAATAGACACAACTTTGCAATATGCAATGGTTAAACAAAGCAATGTAAAAATTGCACATAAAAAATATATAGGATAGGGGGCAAGAAAATGAAATGTGTATTAGAAGATATAGCTGATGTAACAATGGGACAATCTCCTAAATCTGAATATTATAATTCAAACAAAGAAGGAATGCCATTTCTTCAAGGGAATAGAACATTTGGTAGAAAATATCCCACTTTTGATAAATATACTACTTTTATTACTAAAATAGCAAAATCTGGAGATGTAATTATGAGTGTAAGAGCACCTGTTGGCGACATTAATGTCACACCAATTGATGTATGTTTAGGTAGAGGTGTTTGTGGAATTAGAATGAAAAACGGAAATCAAGATTTTTTATACTATTTATTGAAATATTATATGCCACAACTAATTAATAAACAAAGTGGTACAGTATTCGGATCAGTAAATAAAAATGATATCAACCACTTAGAAATTAATGTACCTCAAGATTTTACAACACAGAAAAAAATAGCAAATTATTTATTAATGTTAGATGAGAAAATCGAGTTAAATGAAATGATAAACAATAATTTAGAGCAGCAAGTCTCTACACTTTATCAATCTTGGTTTGAAAACTTTGACCTCACAGATGGTGTTTGTCCTAAAAGCTGGAGTAATCAAGAACTTTCAACTATTGCTGAAATTTCAAGCGGTAAACGTCCACCAATAAAGTGTGAATCATATAGTAAAGAAACTCCAATTCCTATTGTCGGAGCTGCATCTGTAATGGGTTTTACCTCACAGGCAAACCATGCAGATAAGATTCTTGTTACTGGTCGTGTTGGTACACACGGTGTAGTTCAGAGATTTAACACTCCTTGTTGGACTTCGGATAACACTCTCGTTATTAAAAGCCCTTACTATGAATTTACGAATCAAATTTTACAAAGAATAGATTATTCATCTATGAATCGTGGATCAACACAGCCACTCATCACACAGGGCGATATGAAGAAAGTCTGTGTGCTAATTCCTGATTCTGAAACACTTGCAAAATTTGAGACTTTTGCTAGAGCTTTAATGAAGCAATGGGAAGCAAATAAACGGGAAAATGTAAAGCTTGCTTCTTTGCGTGACACATTACTTCCAAAGTTGATGTCTGGCAAACTTAATGTTGCAGATATCGAAATTTAAGCCGCTAAATTATTGTTTATCTTATCGTTAAAAGCAATTTTATCATCTATTAGTTTCAAAAATGAGCCAATTTTTTCTTGTTCTATTAATGAAGGAATCTCAAGTTCAAGATTTTTGATAACATCTGTTTGCACACGTTGTCGCCCAGAAGAACCTACCATAGATTTGATTGCTGGCTCTCTTACGTTTGGACTACAAACAAGGTAGTATAGGTAATCTTTATCAATAATTCCATCTTTTGCTCTAAAAACAATATATTCCGTAGAACCAAACCCAACTTCACCATCATTTAAAATTGAAACTTGAGCTGTTTTTCCGTTTTCCAAACAAGGCGTAATCCTTGCCATAATTGTATCGCCATTGCGAAATTTTGTGCCACCTGAATAACATTCTTCGGTATAAAAAGGAATATCTCTACAAAAAGGTCTAAGTACATCCATAGAGATTTTCTTAGCAATAGTACCTTTTTTTATAACTTCTTTCGGATTGAAATCTACAATGCTACATAATTGCTTTTTAATCCATTTAGATTTCATACCCAATTGCCTCCAATTTTTTTCTAATTTCATTTTCTAATTTGTGTGATTTTTCAAACATTTGTGATAATTCGGATGTTAGTCTTGCCATCTTTTCTTCAAATGGTTCTCCATCATCTTCTTGTTCTTCAATACCAACATATCGTCCTGGCGTGAGAATAAAATCTTGTTTTTTTATTTCTTCTAGATCTACAGCAGCACAAAATCCTTTTTTATCTTCTAAGGTACCATTTTGAAATTGTTCAACTGTATTAGAAATAGTATGTATATCTTCTTCTGATAAATCCCTATGTTTACGATCTACCATATGTCCTAAATTACGAGCATCAATAAATAATGTTTTACCTTTTTGTTTTTTATTTTTTGTTATAAACCATAACGTAACTGGAATAGTAACAGAATAAAATAATTGTGTAGGCATCGCAACAATGGCTTCTACCAAATCATCCTCAATTATTTTTTGTCTAATAACTCCTTCTCCTCCTGTTTGAGAAGATAAAGCGCCATTAGCTAAAACTAGCCCTATTTTTCCATTTGGCGATAAATGATAAATCATATGTTGAATCCAAGCAAAGTTGGCATTACTTGCTGGCGGTAACCCATATTTCCAACGAATATCATCTGTTAATTTTTCTTGACCCCATGGATGATAATTGAAAGGTGGATTTGCCATAACAAAATCAGCTTTTAAATGTGGAAATATGTCATTAGTAAATGTATCTGCTTGATGTGCTCCAAAATCAGCTTCAATTCCACGAATTGCCATATTCATTTTAGCCATTTTCCATGTATCAGCATTTGCTTCTTGTCCATAAACAGAAATATGTCCTCTATTACCACTATGTGCTTCAATGAATTTTGCGCTTTGAACAAACATTCCACCAGAACCACATGCAGGATCGTATACACGACAATTATCAAATGGCTTTAATACTTCAACTAATGTTTTTACAATACTTTGTGGTGTATAGAACTCTCCTCCTGATTGCCCTTCTTTAGCAGCAAATTGTTGAATACAATATTCATATGTTCTACCTAATAAATCCTTATTACCATCAGTATCACTCATATCCATATTTGTAAAAATATCAACAACATCACCTAAAACTGTTTTATCCAAATCAGGATTAGCATAGTTTTTAGGTAAGACATTTTTTAAAGATGTATTTGTTTTTTCAATGGCTTTCATTGCATTATCTATAATTATACCAATTTCTGGTTTATGTGCATTAGATGCAATAGTTACCCATCGAGCTTCTTCTGGAACAAAAAAAACATTTTCCATTGTATAAGCATCAATATCATCTTCAAATCCATCACCTTCTTCTACTAACTCATGATACCTTTTATCAAAAGCAGTAGAAATATATTTTAAAAATATTAATCCAATAATTACTTTTCTATATTCTGCAGCAGGAATATGTCCCCATAATACACAAGCCGCATCCCATATATGTTTTTCAAAGCCAATATTTGCATTGTTATTTTCCATTTCAAAACTCCTCCCTAAAGACAATAATTATTATAACTGTTTTTAGTTAAATTGGTAAACATCATTTTATATTAAGAGTTAAAATTTATTATTTATTTCTTATACATTCCACACAATGACATCAACAAACACCAAA
>ERZ773103.4415-NODE-4415-length-10255-cov-7.622843_pt1 | contig 10255 bp, 10 predicted proteins | sample MGYA00511118_ERZ773103 | MGnify/ENA primary metagenome ERZ773103 (study PRJEB29015, sample SAMEA2737821) | human gut metagenome | biome: human gut; feature: human-associated habitat; material: faeces | place: China | collected 2012 ... | reverse complement strand
TCTTCTATCCGATCAGTCAGGCGGCGGACATCACCGCATTCAACGCTACGGCTGTTCCGGTCGGCGAGGACCAGGAGCCGATGCTCGAGCAGTGCCGCGAAATCGTGCACAAGTTCAACACGGTTTACGGCGAAACGCTGACGATGCCGCAGATTGTTCTTCCGTCCAATAATGCCTGCATGCGTCTGCCCGGCACAGACGGCAAGGCGAAGATGAGCAAGTCGCTCGGCAACTGCATCTACCTTGCGGATCCGGAGGAGGTCGTTCGTTAGAAGATCATGTCCATGTACACCGATCCGGACCACATCCGCGTGCAGGATCCCGGCAAGCTGGAGGGCAATACCGTGTTCACCTATCTGGATGCGTTCTGCCAGCCGGAGCACTTCGCAGAATTCCTGCCGGACTACCAGAGCCTCGACGAGCTGAAAGCGCACTACCAGCGCGGCGGACTCGGCGATGTGAAGGTAAAGAAGTTTCTGAACAACGTCATGCAGTCTCTGCTGTCGCCCATGCGTGAGCGCCGTGCGCAGTGGGAGGGTCTCCTGCCCGAAGTCTACGAGATTCTCAAGAAGGGCAGCGAAATCGCCGCTGAGACCGCGCAGGGTACGCTCGATCGAGTCCGTCACGCGATGAAGATCGACTATTTCACCGATAACGGCCTGCTCAAGTAAAAACAGCAAAATAAAGGACGAACCGCTTGGTTCGTCCTTTCTGTTAGATTTTCGGGATTTGCTGGGTCACACAGTGGATATTGCCGCCGCCAATCAGAATATCGCGGGCCGGAATCGCAACCACCTTACGGGTCGGGAAAAGCTCCTGCAGGATAGCCTGCGCCTTTTCATCCATCGGGTCACCGAAGGCAGGCATGACAACAGCCTCGTTCGCAATGTAGAAGTTGACGTAGCTTGCCGCCAGACGCTCTCCCGGGGTTCGGGTCGGCTCGCCGTCGCACAGGTCAAGGCCGTCGCACTCCTCTGCGGTGATGGTCACCGGCTTGGGCAGCGGCAGCTTGTGCACCTTGATCCTGCGGCCCTTGGCATCGGTCGCGGCTTCCAGTGCATCCAGACTGGCCTTGGAGAGCGCATACTGCGGGTCGGTCTCGTCATCCGTCCACGCGAGAACCACCTCGCCCGGTGCGGTGAAGGCGCACACATTGTCCACGTGCTCGTTGGTTTCGTCGTTATAAATGCCGCGCGGCAGCCAGATCACCTTGGAAACGCCCAGATAATCGCACAAAACCTGCTCAATTTCAGTCTTTGTGAGATCAGGATTGCGTCCCTCGCTCAACAGGCAGGCTTCGGTGACGAGCGCGGTGCCCTCGCCGTCCGAGTGGATGGAGCCGCCCTCGCAAATGAAATCGCGTTTGTCGTATACATCGTTGTTCAGCAGATCGCAGAACTTGCGCGCCACACGGTTGTCCTTCTCCCACGAGGGATACAGGCCGTCCACATCGCCGCCCCACGCATTGAAACCCCAGTCGATGCCGCGGCGCCCTCCCCTGCCGTTGATGACAAAGGTCGGGCCAACGTCACGCGCCCACGCATCGTCAGTCTCCATCACGACCAGACGAACGCGGTCGGGCAGCTGCGCACGCGCGTTGTCATACTGCCCTTCCGAGCAGAGCACGGTCATGCTTTCGCTTTCGGAAATCGTCTCGATCACACGCAGAAAGGCTTTCCGGGCCGCATAGGCGCCGTACTGCCAGCTGTCGGCGCGTTCCGGCCAGATCATCAGGCAGCCCTCATGCGGTGCAAACTCTGCAGGCATATAAAACCCGTCCTGCGCGGGTGTAGTGTGCAAAATTTTCATGGTATCTCTCCTGTTCGGTGGTACATCAAGAGTACAACATTTTGATGGAATTTGCAATGGTCGTAGGCGGTTTGAAATGAAAAATTGAGAATAGAGAATGATTCTGCTCTCAGCTTTTCCATTTTTTGATTAACGATTACGCTCTTTCATCGCACGGTCCATCTCGCGTTTTGCATCGCGTGCGGCGATACTGTCACGCTTATCGTGCAGCTTTTTGCCCTTGCACAAGCCCACTTCCATTTTTACGCGGCCATGCTTGAAATAAAGCGAGAGCGGCACCAGCGTATAGCCCTGCAGCTTGCACTGCTGGTGCAGACGCCGGATCTCACTTTTGTGCGCCAGAAGCCGCCGGACACGCATGGGGTCCTGATTGAACAGGTTGCCGTGGTCGTAGGGGCTGATGTGCATCCCCTTTACCAGCAGCTCACCATTTTCAATATCTACCCAGCTGTCCTTCAGGTTGACCCCGCCGGCCCGCAGGCTTTTCACCTCGGTGCCTTTGAGTTCCACACCGGTCTCCAGCGCTTCCAGAACAAAATACTCGTGGCGCGCTTCGCGGTTGGTGGCGATGCTCTTGGTCGCCGGGCGCTCCTTTGTGGGTGCCATGCTGCGCGCCTCCTTTCTCCGTTCCGTTTGTTGTTTCAGTATACCATTTTTTCAGGGTAATGCAAGGGCTGTTTCTGACAGAATTGTAAATTTTTACACACTCACAGCTCTCCCCGGCCGGAAAGTGCCCGGTACAGGGTGGTCTCGTCCGCGTATTCCAGGCTGGCGCCCACCGGCAGACCGGAGGCCAGCCGGGTGACCCGGATGCCCAGCGGCTTGATGAGCTTTGCCAGATACATGGCGGTAGCCTCGCCCTCCACGGTGGGGTTCATGGCCATGATGACCTCCTTCACCGTGTCGTCCTTCAGCCGCGCCAGCAGCTCCTTGACGGTGAGCTGCTCTGCGCCCACACCGGCCAGCGGGTCCAGCAGACCATGCAGCACATGGTACAGGCCGTTATACTCCCGGGTGCGCTCAAAGGCCTGCACGTCCCGGGGCTTTTCCACCACGCAGATCACCGAGGTGTCCCGCTTGGCGCTGGCGCACACCGGGCACAGGTCAGCGTCCGTAAAGTTTTGGCAGATGCGGCACCGATGCAGCCGGGTGTGCGCACCGCGGATGGCATCGGCCAGCGCCGCAGCGTCCTTATCCGACATACTCAGCACCTGATAGGCCATGCGGGTAGCACCCTTGCGGCCCACGCCCTGAAACTTGCCGAACTCCTCGATCAGCTTTTCCAGCGGTGCGGCAGTGTAGTCCATGGTATCTCCCCTTCCCGGTTCAGAGACCCGGAATGTTCAGGCCGCCGGTCAGCTTGCCCATCTCGGCCTCGGCGGTCTCATCCACCTGCTTCACGGTGGCGTTGATGGCAGCAGCCACCATGTCTTCCAGCATCTCGATGTCATCTGGGTCCACAGCCTCGGGCTTGATGGTGATGGACAGCACCTCATGCTTGCCGTTCATCTTTACGGTCACCATCTCACCGGCGGCGCTGCCGGTGTACTCGGCGGCTTCCAACTCGGCCTGCTTGCTCTTCATGTCCTCCTGCATCTTCTGAGCCTGACGCATCAAGGCGTTCATATCGGGGCGGCCGTAGCCTGCGGGCATTCTTGCTTTCATAATGGTATTCTCCTTTATTATAAACAATTTTTATCGCTTTTTGCGGGCGGTATCCTCAATGCTGACCTCTAACCCCAGTTTTTCCAGCGCCAGAAGGGACTGCTCCGCGTTAGAGGCGGTCTTTCCGGCTGTTTTGGGCTCGTAAGGGCCGATGGGCACCGGCACGCCGGATACCTCGGCGATCAGCTTTTTGATCAGCTTCTGACTGTCCTTGTTCACCCGGATAAAATCCCGGAAGGTCTTGCCGCCGTCGATCAGCACGCGGGTGCCGTCAAAGTAAGCCTTGGACTTGCGCAGATACATATACAGCATGGGGTCGATGCCTTCCAGCTTCTGCACGATCTGTCCCCAGTACGGGAAGGGGTTCGTGCCCTGCTGCGCCACGCTGCGGGGCTTGGTCAGCACCGGGTCGGCAGGGTGCTCCTGCACCGGGGCAGGCGGTTCCTCTGCTGCCGGGGCAGGCTGTGCAGGCTCTGCAGGGGCGGGCTTCTCCGGCTGACTGACCGGCTCCGGCTCCTCCGGCGGCGGTGCCTGCGGGGCAGGCTCGTCCCACGGCAGGGCGGCATCGCTCTGCTGTACCGGCGGTTCCTCTGGCATGGGCGGCAGCTCGTCCGCAGGGGCGGGCGTTGCTTCCTGCGCGGCAAGCTGCGGAGGGGTCTGCTGCACGGCAGGGGCAGGTTCTGCTACTGCTGCCGGGGTCTGGGGTGCAGTTGCTGCCGGTGCGGGCTGCACCGGGGCGCTGGCAAAGGGCTGCACCGCTGCCGCAAAGGGACGGGGTGCTTCCGACTGTGCCGTGCGGGCAGGGGCTGCCTGTACCGTTACCGCCTGCATCTGCTGGGGCGGCTCGGACAGGCTGAACAGTGCCAGTTCCAGCTCGATGCGCTGGTCGCTGCCACGGGTCATGTGCTCCAGCGCCGTGCCCAAAGTGCGGATGGCGCGGATGGCTTCTCGCTGCCCCATCTCCGGGCCTTTTTGCAGGTACAGCGCCTCTTCCTCCGGCGATACACCGGACAGCAGCGCCTGCCCGCCGGGCAGCGCCGCCAGCATCAGGGCGCGGTAATGGGCGATCAATTCCTCGGTCAGGCGCTTCACGTCCACCGACTGCTGCCGCAGCTGTGCCAGCTGTGCCAGCGCGGCGGCTGCATCCTGTGCTTCCAAGGCGTCCGAAATGTGGAACAGGTAGCTGCGGTCGGTCACACCCGCCATGCGGCGCACCACATCCGCGTCAATTTTGGCGGTGACGCCGGCGCAGGTGTCCAGAATGGACAGTGCATCGCGCAGCGCACCATCGGCCAGACGGGCGATCAGCTCCGCGCCGTCGGAGGTCAGCTCCAGCTTTTCCTCACCGGCGATATACTCCACCCGCCGGGCGATATCCTCCGGCCCGATGCGGGTAAAATCGTACCGCTGGCAGCGGGAGAGGATGGTGGCGGGCACTTTCTGGATTTCGGTGGTCGCCAGAATGAAGATAACGTGTGCGGGGGGCTCTTCCAGCGTTTTCAGCAGCGCATTAAAGGCCGCTGTGGACAGCATGTGCACCTCATCGATGATATACACCTTATACTGGCAGGCGCTGGGGGTGTAGGCGGTCTCGTCCCGCAGGTCGCGGATATCATCCACGCCGTTGTTGGAGGCTGCGTCCATCTCCACCACGTCCAGCAGGCTGCCGTTGTCGATGCCTTTGCAGATCTCGCACTCCCCGCAGGGGTCGCCACCCTCCGGGTGCAGGCAGTTGACCGCCTTTGCAAAAATTTTGGCGCAGGTGGTCTTGCCGGTGCCGCGCACGCCGGTAAACAGATACGCATGGCCTACGCGCCCTGCGGTGATCTGGTTTTTCAGGGCGGTCACGATAGCACGCTGGCCCACCACATCCTCAAACCGCTGGGGTCTCCATTTGCGGTAAAGCGCACGATACATGGCGTTTTCTCCCCTTTCCCGGCCTTTGCGGCAAAAATAAAAGGACAGCGCTCGACGGGGTTTTGTCCCCGCCTTGCGTAACTCGGCATACGGATGCAGGCTTACTGAAACGCACGAACGCACTGCTTAAGGCTGCTTGGTTCCCCACCTGACCTGGTTCACAGCGAATCCATCGTACAGGACCCGCATCCGTATGCCGAACCACGCAGCAGGCGCTGTCCGACACATCCTTGTGGATGCTAAGATATTGTACCATAAACCCCGCCGGATTGCAAGAGGGGGCAAAACAAAAAGGAGAAGCCCGAAGGCTTCTCCTCGTTTGTGCTAAAACTGTTTAAGACTGGCAAGCGGTGATCAGGCTCATCTTGTAGACTTCGTCTGCGTTGCAGCCGCGGGACAGATCGTTGATGGGTGCGTTCAGACCCTGCAGGATGGGGCCGTAGGCAGCGTAGCCGCCCAGACGCTGTGCGATCTTATAGCCGATGTTGCCGGCCTCGATGCAGGGGAAGATGAAGGTGTTGGCCTGACCAGCCACCTTGCTGCCCTTGCACTTGACCTGTGCGACCTCGGGAGCAACGGCTGCGTCAAACTGCAGCTCGCCGTCCACAGCCAGCTCGGGATCCATCTCCTGAGCCTTGATGGTAGCGTCGTGGCTCAGTGCCACGGTGCCGCCCTTGCCGGAGCCCTTGGTGGAGAAGCTCAGCACAGCCACCTTCGGGTCGATGCCGAACAGCTTTGCGGTGCGGGCAGTCTCCACAGCCACCTCTGCCAGCTTGGAAGCGGCAGAGATCTTGACCTCGCCGGTAGCCTTATCGACGGTATCGGTGTAATCAATGTTGACAGCGCAGTCGCCCATGGCAATGCGCTTCAGACCCTCTTCGCCGCAGTCGCGGTCCAGAATAAAGCAGGAGCTCACCAGATGTGCGCCCTTCTTGGTCTTGACCAGCTGCAGAGCGGGACGGATGGTGTCGGCGGTGGAGTAGGTAGCGCCGCCCAGCAGGCAGTCTGCCTTGCCCATCTTCACCAGCATGGTGCCAAAGTAGTTGGACTTCTTCAGCAGGGCGGTGCACTCCTCTGCGGACTGCTTGCCCTTGCGCAGCTCCACCATGGTGCTGACCATCTCATCAAAACCGGCGTAGTTCTCCGGGTCGATGATCTCGGCAGCGGAAATATCAAAGTTACCGGCGGCGGCAGCAGCCTTGCACTCTGCCTCGTTGCCCACCATAACGACCTTCAGCACGCCCTCGGCCAGCAGCTTGCTTGCGGCCTCCAGAATGCGGGGGTCATTGCCCTCGGTGAACACGATCGTCTTGGGATTTGCCTTCAGCTGTGCTACCAGCGGTGCAAACATATCAGCCATTGTGATTACCTCCGAAAATGCTTTCCAAAATTTGCATTCCGTGTCTGTTGGACACAAGGATGCCTTTCTTCTTTATTCTAGCACAGACGGCAAAAAGTTCAAGACAAAATTGTGTTTTTGTGCTATATTTTAGGGGAGAAACCTTTGTTTTATTTGTGAATAAAATATCATACCAGTTTTAAAGGAGATGTTCTCCATGGATATGGATACTTTAAAGGCTGAATGCCTTGCCTGCACCCGGTGCGAGCTGTGCGCCACCCGGACGAACGTGGTGTTCGGGCAGGGCGTGCCGGACGCCGAGGTGCTGTTTGTGGGCGAGGGCCCCGGCCAGAGCGAGGACGAGCAGGGTCTGCCTTTTGTGGGGCGCAGCGGGCAGCTGCTGGACAAATACCTGTTTGCCATCGACCTTGACCGCAAAAAGAACTGCTATATCGCCAACATCGTCAAGTGCCGCCCGCCCCAGAACCGCGACCCGCTGCCCGCCGAGAGCGAAGCCTGTATGCCGTGGCTGCGGGAGCAGTTCCGGCTGCTGCAGCCCAAGATCGTGGTCTGCCTTGGGCGCATTGCCGCCCAGCGGATGATCCGGCAGGATTTTTCCGTCACCCGGGAGCACGGGCAGATCATCAATAAGGGCGGCATCCTGTTCATGGGCACCTTCCACCCCGCCGCCCTGCTGCGCCAGCCCCAGAATAAGCCCGAAGCCTTTGCGGACTTTACCGTGCTGCGGGACACCATTGCCGCCGTGTGCGAGCATACCTATAATAGGTAAGGTCAGGAACCAACCGCGCCGCTTTTGCATACTGTAAAGCAAAAGCGAGGTGTTTTTGTATGGAAAGTTCCGTGCATCCTTCTGTGGATTTCTTTTTGGGCGCTACAACGCCCGCCGGGTTCAAGGGTTACTTTGCGCCGCTGCGCCGGGAGCCCGGGATGCAGCTGGTGCTGCTCAAAAGCGGGCCGGGCTGCGGCAAGTCTACTTTGATGAAGCGTCTGGCGCGCGCCGCACAGGAGAAAGGCGAGCCCATCCAGCGCATCCACTGCGCCAGCGACCCCGACAGTCTGGACGGGGTGGTGTTCCTGCGGCAGAAACGCGCCATCATCGACGCCACCGCGCCCCATGTGGTGGAGCCGGAAGCCCCCGGCGCAGACGAGCGTGTGCTGAGTTTGTACCACACCATCGATGCCGATGCCCTGCACTCCCACAAGAACGAGGTGACCGCCCTGTTTGCCCGAAACCAGCTGCTGCGCAGCCGGGCGGCGCGGTATGTGGCCTCGGCGGGCAGCCTGCTGCTGGACAGCCGCCGCGCCGAAGCGTGCAGTGCAAACTTTGAGAAGGTGCGCCGCTACGTCAAGCGGCTGTGCACCCGCCTGTTGCCCCGCACCGAGGAGATGGGCTCTGAAGAGCTGCGGCTGCTCTCTGCCATCACGCCCAAGGGCGAGGTGTTCTATCAGGGCACGGTGCAGGCGCTGGCCGACCGGTGTATCCTTTTCCGGGACGACTACGGGGCAGTGTCCCGTCTGCTGCTGGAGCTCATCCGTGCCGAGACGCTGGCGCGGGGCTACCACATCATCACCTGCCCCTGCGCCATGCACCCGGAGGACAAGATCGACCACATTATCATCCCCTCCCTGCGGCTGGCATTTTTGACCGACAACCGCTGGCATCCGGTGCGGCTATCTGCCGCGCAGACCGTGCGGTGCAGCCGTTTTGTGGACAGGGAGAACCTTTCCGCCTGCCGGGCACGGCTGCGTTTCAACGAGCGCGCCGCCGCCGAATTGCTGGAACAGGCCTGTGCCCTGATGGCGCAGGCAAAAAGCTGCCACGATGAACTGGAGACCTACTACCGCACTGCCGTGGACTTTGCACAGGTGGATGCCGCAGCCGCTCAGTGCATGGAACTGTTCGGGGTAGGATAACGTAAAAACCAACGGAGGTGAAACGCCTTGGCAAGCATCCATCTGCCCATCCGGCAGCTGGTGGAATTTTTGCTGCGCACCGGCAGTATCGACAGCCGCTTTACCGGCTTTGACCGCGCCAACGAGGGTGCACGCATCCACCGCAGGCTGCAAAAAGCCGCCGGGGAGGGTTATCAGGCTGAGGTGTTCCTCAGCACGGAGCGGGAAGCCTGCGGCATCGCCTTTACGCTGGAAGGCCGGGCAGACGGCATTTTCACCGATGAAATCGGCACTGTGACCATCGACGAGATCAAGACCACCACCGTCCCCTATGAGGAGATCACCGAGGAACTGAACCCCTGCCACTGGGCGCAGGGCATGGTGTATGCCGCCATTTACAGCAGCCAGCAGGGGCTGGAAACGCTGGCGGTGCGGCTGACCTATTACCAAGTTGATACCGACCAAATTCAGCGCTTTACCCGGCAGTTCACCCGGCAGCAGCTGGAGCAGTTTTTGCAGCAGCTTTTAACGCAGTATGCCCCGTGGGCGCAGCGGCAGCTGGACTGGGACACCCGGCGCAGCCAGAGCCTTGCGGCGCTGCAATTCCCCTTTGCGGAGTACCGCCCCGGGCAGCGGGCGCTGGCGGGCGAGGTGTACCGCGCCTGCCGCGCCGGAAAAAGCGCCGACCGCAAGGGCGGTACCCGCGTTTTTTGTCAGGCACCTACCGGCATCGGCAAGACCATGAGCGCGCTCTTCCCTGCCCTGAAAGCCATGGGCGAGGGCTGCGGCGCAAAGCTGTTTTACCTGACCGCCCGCAACACCACCCAAGCCGCCGCCGAGGACGCGGTAGCGCGGCTGCGTGCCGCACAGCCCGGTCTTGCCCTGCGCAGCGTGACCCTGACCGCCAAGGAAAAGGCATGTCTGCACCCGGACGCCGAAGGGCACCCCGCCTGTCTGCCGGAGGTGTGCCCCTTTGCCAACGGCTATTACGACCGCCGCAAGGACGCTCTGGCCGCTTTGCTGGACGGCAGCGGCAGTTTCAGCCGCGCCGCGCTGGCAGACACCGCCCGGCAGTTCTCGGTGTGCCCCTTTGAGTTGGGGCTGGACTTGAGCGAGTGGTGCGATGTGGTCATCGGGGACTACAACTATCTGTTTGACCCTGTGGTGCACCTCAAGCGCTTTTTTGATGCCGCCGGGGACTGGCTGTTCCTCATTGACGAAGCGCACAACCTGCCGGACAGAGCCCGCGCCATGTACTCGGCGCAGTTTGCCAAAAGCAGCCTGACCGAAGCAAAGCGGGCGCTGGGCAAGGGCAAAAGCAGCCTGAAAACCGCGCTAATGCAAGGCTTTGATAAGGATGGTTGAGAAAAACAAGTAAAATCAAGGCTTTGTGGACAGTGACAGACAATGCAACCATCAAAAATTGAATAAGTTTACAGAGCAGGGATACTATTTTCACGAATGGTATCCCTTTTCTGTTGTCTTCCGCTCCCACATAAGCGAAGCATGGCACAAGCCGTAGGCTCAAAAAACCTATGGCGTTTTTTTATACCCATTTTTGAAGGAGGCTGGCAATGAAACTGACAGAAGCAGAAATGAGGATGGTGTTTC
>ERZ773103.4410-NODE-4410-length-10265-cov-13.650637_pt1 | contig 10265 bp, 10 predicted proteins | sample MGYA00511118_ERZ773103 | MGnify/ENA primary metagenome ERZ773103 (study PRJEB29015, sample SAMEA2737821) | human gut metagenome | biome: human gut; feature: human-associated habitat; material: faeces | place: China | collected 2012 ... | reverse complement strand
GCATTCGGATTTGGGAAAATCACACCACCATTTTCTTTGTAGTAATCTTCTTTTACAATCCTAAACTGGTCATCTAACTTCTGACACTCATATGGAATGCGATAAAGCTCTGCCCATACCTTATAGAAAGAATATGTAATATCCGGGAAGAATATTGGTTTCTCTGAATTAAAAAATGTCAGGAAACACATGGACAGTACATCATCGGAACCCACTCCGACAAATACCTGCTCCGGCTTTACATGATAGAACTCTGCCAGCTCATTTACCAAAACGCTGGCAGTCGGATCCGGATATAATCTCAAGCGATCTGTATCCATCTCTTCTAATGCCTTCTCCACTCCAGGTGCCGGTGGATATGGATTCTCATTCGTATTCAGCTTGATTACCTTACGCTGTGGCTGTTCTCCCGGTACATATGGTTCTACTTTTCGGATATTTTTTTCAAACTCTCTCATGCTGTCTATCTCCCATATTCTGCAGCTAATTCTTTAAATTTCGGAAGTGAATTTACAATCGTCTCATAAGAAACACAATAAGCGATTCTTACATATCCCGGGCATCCAAAAGAGCTTCCCGGAACCAGTAATAAATTGTATTTCTTAGCTGCCGTACAAAATTCTTTTTCATCGTCGATCGGAGCTTTCATGAAAAGATAAAATGCTCCTTCCGGCTTAATACATTCAAATCCACAATCCAGCAGACCATTATACAGAGTCTCTCTGTTTCTGTCATAATAAGAAATATCAGTCTTTGCATTCAGACATTTTGCTACCAGTTTCTGCTGCAGTGTCGGTGCATTTACAAATCCAAGAATACGTGTTGCTACATTTGCAGCAGCCAGCATATCCGCACTGTCTTTGGCTTCATCCGGAATAACCAGATATCCGATACGCTCTCCCGGCAGTGATAATGATTTGCTGAAAGAATAGCCAACAACTGTATTTGCATAATATTTCGTCAGATAAGGAACTTCTACATCTCCATATACTAACTCACGATACGGCTCGTCAGAGATTAGGTAAATATCTGTGCCATATTCTTTCTGCTTTGCTTCCATGATCGCAGCTAATTTTTTAATCGTCTCTTCTGAATAAACAACACCCGTCGGGTTATTCGGAGTATTTACGATCACAGCTTTCGTCTTCGGTGTGATCTTCGCTTCAAACTCATCCAGTTTCGGTTGGAAAGTCTCTGTATTCGGCGAAATCTCTACCAGTACTCCATCATAGTTATTCGTATAAGAACGATATTCTCCAAAATACGGTGCAAATGTAATCACTTCGTCTCCCGGATTGATCAATGTCTTTAAGATAACATTCAGTCCACCGGCAGCTCCTACAGTCATAATGATATTCTTTCCTTCAAATGAAGTTCCAAATCTCTGGTTCAATGACTCGGCCACTTTCTCTCTGACATCCGCATATCCACTGTTACTGTTGGTATATCCATGTAATACTAATGGATCACTCTCGTCCAACAATTCGATAATTGCCTGCTTTACCTCTGCCGGAGCCGGGACATTCGGATTTCCCAGACTAAAATCATATACATTCTCCGGTCCATAAATGGCCGCCAGACGGTTACCTTCCTCAAACATTGCACGGATAGCCGAACTGTTGGCCACCATATTTTTCATCTTATCCGCTATCATTTTATTGCTCCTTTCTCACTGCAAGTCTTTTTTGTCTTTCAAACATCTTTTTCTGTCACATCGCCCTTTTCCACCATAAAGACAGGACGGTATGAAAGTTTTGCTTTTCTGAGTCCTTCCGCTCCGGTATCATCTTCCCTGTTCACATATTTGTAGTTCATACATTCATGTTCTACAAACTGCTGGTTGATCATTGTATATGCACCCTGTACATCTGCATATGCCTTTTCAATATGCACTACATACGTATCCTCACAGATAGGTTCTCCGATCGTAAATGCTACAACTTCTCCGTCAATCCGTAAAACTCCTCCGGTCAGATGAAGTTCTTCGAACAGACGAAGGGAATTCAATGCCACACACATCTCACCCCTTTTTTCATCGTCGTCTTCACATTCATTCTCTTTCCGCCATTTTAATGCCATCTGAAAGCAGTCTTCCAGATTTTCTCTGGTCATACTTTCATATGACCAGCGTCCGTCATACAAACTTTTGAACTTATTAATATGGTTACGTTTCCCATGGAGTTTTTTCCCTGAAAGCGTCGCTAACTTTTCTGATTCATATACATAATCTGCAGAGTCTCTGTCATACTCAATCTGAAATCTTTCCGGATACCATTCATTCAGCTGTTCGAAATATTCCGGTGTCACATTGTACATCAGGAACGGTCTGCCTTTTTCTTTAGAATACTCCATCATCTCTTCCAGTGCATTTTTTACATCTTCCGGCGCTCCTGCCGGATACGCAAAAGATACGTGATTCTCATCTTCACTTTTGAATACCAGTGCATTCTGTACAATTGCCCACTTCACCGGATATTGTCTGGACCAAAGATAAACATTGGCAAATGTTCTCTCACAGCTTCTGCTGGTATGATGTTCAAAGTAATGCGCAATAATCTCCTGATCTTCTAATTCTGCACGCTTAAACTGTATTGCTTCCATCCTTTATATTTACCTTCTTTTAGTTTCAGCTATTTTCTGATAGTCATATTCCGGATTCTTACATTTCCTCATTCATATTTGCAAGCTTTGCAGCCTGATCGGCTGCGATGCAGGCATCAATGATCTCCTGGATGTCTCCATTCATGATCTTATCCAGTTTGTATAATGTAAGTCCGATACGGTGATCTGTCACACGTCCCTGTGGGAAGTTATAAGTACGGATCTTCTCGGATCTGTCTCCGGTACCGATCTGACTCTTTCTTGCCTCTGCTTCGGCATCATGACGTTTCTGGCATTCCAGATCGTACAGCTTCGCACGCAAGAGAGCAAATGCTTTGTCCTTGTTCTGCAACTGTGATTTCTCTGTCTGACTGTAGATCACGATTCCTGTAGGATAGTGAGTCAGTCGTACAGCTGAATCTGTCGTATTGACACACTGTCCACCGTTACCGGATGCACGCATTACATCGATACGGATATCTTTTTCATCAATCTGGATATCTACGTCTTCTGCCTCCGGCATAACTGCTACAGTAATAGTAGAAGTGTGGATACGTCCGCCGGATTCTGTCTCCGGTACACGCTGTACACGATGAACTCCGGATTCGTATTTCATCTTTGAGTACGCACCCTTTCCGTCGATCATAAATGTTACATTTTTCATTCCGCCGATACCAATCTCTTCACACTCTACCAGTTCGACTTTCCATCTCTGACTTTCTGCATAGTGCATATACATACGGTAGATTTCAGCTGCAAAAAGTGCCGCCTCGTCTCCGCCCGCACCGGCACGGATCTCGACGATAACATTCTTTTCATCGTTCGGATCTTTCGGAAGAAGAAGGATTTTCAATTCCTGTTCCAGTTCCTCCACACGCTTTTTGTTATCATTCAATTCTTCTTTTGCAAGTTCACGCATCTCTTCATCAGACTCTTCCTCTAACATCTCGAGGCTGTCCTCGATTGCCTGTTTGCATTCTTTGTATTCATTATACGCCTCTACAATCGGAGTCAGGTCGTTCTGCTCTTTCATAAGTTTGCGGAAGCGGTTCTGGTCATTTGCCACATCCGGTTCCTGAAGTTCATTTAATATCTCATCCAGACGGATGCGCAGATCTTCTAATTTATCAAACATGGTATTTCCTCCTTAACATTACTCTTTATTGTACCTTCCCATAACAACGCGGTCAAGTCCCGCCAAATCCTTTTTTACCTGGATTTCTTCATATCCCTGTTCTTCCAGGAGAACCGATACATCCTTTCCCTGATCAAAACCGGTCTCAAACAGAAGATATCCACCTTTTTTTATATGTTTTACACTTTCTTTCACAATCAGACGGTAAAAGTATAATCCGTCCTTTTTCCCATCCAGTGCAATCCATGGATCATGAAGCTTTACTTCATCTTCCAGACTGCTGATTTCCTCCGTTCTGATATACGGTGGATTTGATACGATCATGTCATATGTTTCTGCGATGTTCTCGAACAGATCTCCCTGTATAAAAACCGCTCCGGTCTGAAGTCTGCTGTCATTTTCCTTCGCAACTTTCAATGCTTCCTCTGATATATCACATCCGGTTCCGGACACGCAGATTCCTTTCCTTTCCGCAAATTTCAGAATGCTCTCCAGAATACAGCCTGATCCTGTACACATATCCAGGATCTGCATCCCCGGCCGGATCTTCTTCAGCGCCTCTTCTACCAGTGTCTCTGTATCTTGTCTCGGAATCAGCACATGCTCATTCACCTTGAAATCCAGCCCCATAAATTCCTGTTCACCGGTAATATGCTGAAGCGGGATTCTCTGTGCTCTTGTCTCAATATCTTTCCGATAGTGCTCTGCTTTATCCTTCTCTACCTCTTTATCCGGATCAGCAAGAAACATGGCTCTGCTGATCTTTGTCTCGTATTCCAACAGGTACCATGCATCTAACTTTGCATCCGCTATCCCAGCTTTTTCCAGACAGATGGTTCCGTCCCTGTATAGATTACGAAGTGTGAAAATTGTCCCGTTCATAAGCCCTCCAGTCAAATACTGCTTCTACTGCCTGTATCGCAACTTCTATCATCCCGTCATCCGGTTCACTGGTCGTCATCTTCTGGATTGCCATTCCAGGTTTACTCAGCAGATTAACAACTGGATTGTCACTGTTTCCCGCAAGCTTCAACACCTCATAGGAAACACCTGCGATCACCGGAAGCAGCACGATACGCACAACCACTCTCATAAGCGGTGACTCTACCCGGATCAGGAGCAGCAGAATAATACTGATCGCAAGCACGAAAAACAGGAAGCTTGTACCACAGCGTTTGTGCTGCCGGGAACTGTTCCTTACGTTTTCCACCGTGAGCGGAAGTCCGTGTTCAATGCAATTGATACACTTGTGCTCCGCACCGTGATACATAAATGTTCTCTGGATATCTTCCATCCTCGAGATCAGTAAAATATAGATAATAAAGATTCCGATTCTTACAAAGCCTTCGATCACTGTCCGCAAATGATAAGACGGAACAACCGGTTTCATCAATGATGACAGGAAATATGGCAGGACCATAAAGATCGCCACTGCAGCCACAATAGAAAATGCAACCGTCCCCGCCATCAAAAGACTTTCCTGTTTTTCTTTTTTCTTTTGTTCAGCTTCGGAAAAATTTTTCTCTTCCTCTTCTTCATAGAATGATGCTGAAAATGTCAGTGTCTTAATTCCCAGTACCATAGAATCAATAAAATTGAACACTCCTCTGACAAACGGAATTGTCGTCAGTTTCTTATATCTGCCGGTAACACTGTGAAATTCCTCTGTCTGGACAAAGATCTCCCCGTCCGGCTTCCTGACAGCTACGGCATAACGGTCCCGATTCTTCATCATGATACCTTCCAGCACCGCCTGTCCGCCAATATTCGATGATTTCATATACTCTCCTTCATATATTCTGTATCATTACAAGTTCTATATAATTAATTATAAGAAAAAAGGGCTGAGATTCAAAAACCTCAACCCAATACCTGTAATCTTATTTGTCCATTCCGTATTTCTTATTGAATTTATCAACACGGCCACGAGCCTGAGTTGCTTTCTGCTGTCCTGTGTAGAATGGATGACATTTAGAACAGATTTCTACATGGATTTCTTCGCTTGTAGATCCTGTCACGAATGTATTACCACAGTTACAAGTTACAGTTGCCTGATAATAATTTGGATGTATTCCTTCTTTCATGATTTTCACCTCTTCTTTATTTTCTTGACACGCACATAAATGTGCCGTAAATTTCTTTTCATTTACACAGCTTGTTTATTGTAGCACAAGAATCAATATTTGTCTAGATAAATTTTGTCTTTTTTACCATTTGTATTAATTCTTCATTATTCTTTGTTCTTGAGAACATATTCAGAATGTTATCTACTGCCTCTTCCTGACGCAGTCCATTCAGACCTTTCCTCATACTTTCTACAGCTTCCTGTTCTTCTTTTGAAAGCAGCAGGTCTTCTCTTCTTGTTCCTGATTTCAGAATATCGATTGCCGGGAACATTCTTTTTTCCGAAAGCTTGCGGTCCAGTACCAGTTCCATATTACCGGTACCCTTGAACTCTTCGTATACCACATCGTCCATCTTACTTCCGGTATCTACCAGTGCTGTTGCAAGAATTGTAAGGCTTCCGCCTTCTCTCATATTTCTTGCCGCACCAAAGAATCGCTTCGGCATATGAAGTGCAGCCGGATCGAGACCACCGGACAAGGTTCTTCCTGATGGTGGAACAGTCAGATTGTATGCTCTTGCAAGTCTTGTAATACTGTCGATTAGGATCATCACGTCTTTCTTGTGTTCTACCAGACGTTTTGCACGCTCGATCACCATCTCAGATACACGCTTGTGATGTTCCGGAAGTTCGTCAAATGTTGAATAAATAACTTCTACATTTTCCCCTTCAATAGACTCGCGGATATCTGTTACTTCTTCCGGACGTTCATCGATCAGCAGAATCAGGAGATGTACTTCTGGATTATTCTTCTGCACGGATAAAGCCACCTGCTTTAACAAAGTTGTCTTACCGGCCTTCGGAGGCGATACGATCATCCCTCTCTGTCCTTTTCCGATTGGAGACATCAGATCCATAATACGCATGGCCGTACTTGTCTTCCCGCACTCCAGGCTCAGTCTTTCATTCGGAAAGACCGGCGTCATATCTTCAAAATTCTTTCTGTGCATGATCTTCATCGGATCAATGTTATTTACCTTTGACAGATATAAAAGTGCACTGAACTTTTCCTGCTGCGTCTTGATTCTGGTATTTCCTTCCAGAATATCTCCTGTTTTAAGATTAAATCTACGGATCTGCGATGGGGATACATAGACATCATTATCTCCCGGCAGATAGTTCGCACTACGGATAAATCCATATCCATCCTGCATAACTTCAAGAATCCCCCGCACTGTAATACCACTGTCCAGCTTGTCTATGTCATGAACTTCTTTATCTCCGGTATTGGCAGATAATTCTTTTACTGTTTCTTTTGCGTTATTCTTTACTTTCTCGTCTTCCTCCAGCATGCGCTCGATCAGTTCAGCTTTTTTCATGGTGGAAATTCCTTTTAATCCTCTTGCCTTTGCCAGGTCTTTTAATGTCGCCAACGGAAGAGATTCATACTTTTCTTTCATCATATAGCCCTTTCACCTCAAAATATATCTTCATTCTCTATCTGGTTTCCCGTTCATAACTTCATCATTCATTGATTCAGCATTTCTTAATTTGCAGGTTATCTGGAAAATTACGTCAGAAATGACGATATTAGTTGAAACATGACATTATTATACTATATATCTCTACATTTTTAAAGGACTTTTTTGTAATCCACTGCACAGTAATCCACTGCACATCCCGGCACATCTTTTCACAAACAGCACCCTCTCACAATAAATTGTTTCACTTTTCATGCTTTCTGCGTATATTGACTTGCTCTTCTATGAATGATATGATTAAAAAAACTCATAAAAAGGTGGTATCCATAAAATGACAAATAGCGAAAAAGCTTTAAAAATGCACGAAGAATGGCACGGAAAGATTGAAACCTGTGCAAAATCCCACGTAAACTCAAGAGAAGATCTGGCAATTGCTTACACTCCTGGTGTTGCGGAACCTTGTAAGGTGATCGCCAGGGATCCGGAGGCTGCCTATACTTATACAATGAAATCCAACACTGTAGCTGTTGTTTCCGACGGAAGTGCCGTACTCGGACTTGGTAACATCGGTGCTCTTGCTGCAATGCCGGTTATGGAAGGAAAAGCAGTACTTTTCAAAGAATTCGGCGGTGTCAACGCTGTACCGATCTGTCTTGATACACAAGATACGGAAGAAATCATCAAATCCGTTGTAAATATCGCTCCTGCTTTCGGTGGTATTAATCTGGAAGACATCAGTGCACCCAGATGTTTTGAAATTGAAGAACGCTTGAAAGAACTCCTTGACATTCCGGTATTTCATGATGACCAGCACGGAACAGCTATCGTTGTCCTTGCAGGTATCATTAATGCCATGAAAGTAACTGGAAAAGACAAAGAATCTGCCAAAGTTGTTGTAAACGGTGCCGGTTCTGCCGGAGTTGCTATCACAAAGCTTCTTCTCACCTATGGTTTCAAAGACGTGACAATGTGTGACATCAGCGGAATCCTCGGAAAAGGATCTCAAAACCTCAACTGGATGCAGCAAAAGATGGTCGAAGTAACCAATCCGGAGCAGAAAACAGGTACCCTTGCCGATGCTTTAAAAGGTGCTGACATCTTTGTCGGTGTATCTGCTCCGAATATTGTCACCCAGGACATGGTTGCTTCTATGAACAAAGATGCCATCCTCTTTGCTATGGCAAACCCTGTACCAGAAATCATGCCGGATATTGCCAAAGCAGCCGGAGCAAAGGTTGTGGGAACCGGACGTTCCGATTTCCCGAACCAAGTAAATAACGTAGTTGCTTTCCCTGGAATCTTCAAAGGTGCTCTGGAAGGACGTGCAACTGCAATCACGGAAGAAATGAAACTTGCCACTGCAAAGGCTATCGCAGGTCTGGTTCCAGATGAAGAATTAAATGAAAATAATATTCTTCCGGAAGCTTTTGATCCACGTGTTGCCGACGTTGTAAGTCGTGCTGTAAAGGAACTGATCTGATATGACTGTACGCTGGGGAGAAAAAAGATATTATTCTCTCGATTATTATCTGAAAACTACTTATGGTGAAAAGCTCTATAAGATTTCTCTCGATGGCGGTATGACCTGTCCAAACCGGGATGGAACACTTGGAACCCGCGGCTGCATTTTCTGCAGTCGCGGAGGTTCCGGTGATTTTGCCGAAAGCCATACCCTGTCTGTCACAGAGCAGATTGAATCCGGTAAAAAACAATCTGCGAAAAAATATACCGGATCATCCTACATCGCTTATTTCCAGGCATACACCAATACTTATGCTTCTCTTGCATATCTGGAAAAGTTATATATGGAAGCCATCCTGCATCCTGATATCCGGATTCTGTCCATCGCAACCAGACCGGATTGCCTGAGCACAGAAATCTTAGATCTTCTGGAACGTCTGAATCAGATCAAACCTGTGTGGGTCGAGCTGGGACTTCAGACTATTCACGAAAGAACTGCCCGTTATATCCGAAGAGGCTATGATCTTCCGGTATTCGAGACCGCTGTATCTGAACTTCGCAGACGGGGAATAGATGTCATCGTCCACACGATCCTCTGCCTTCCCGGCGAGACAAAGCCTGACATGCTTCAGACCATACAGTATCTGAACAGACAGGATATCCAGGGAATCAAGCTGCAGCTTTTGCACATATTAAAAGACACCGATCTGGCAGAAATCTATGCGTCCGATCCATTTCCGGTTCCAGATCCGCAGGAATATTACAAACTTCTCGGAGCATGCATCAGCCACCTCAGACCTGATATTGTTATCCACAGGCTGACCGGAGACGGACCAAAGGAGCTTCTGACCGCTCCTTTATGGACCTGTAATAAAAGACAGGTACTGAATCAGTTACAGTCGTACTTTAAAACACATGACATCTGGCAGGGAAAGGAGTATTAACCATGGCCAAATCATTTACGCTATATAAATTAATCATTTTGTATATGTTGAATCAAGTTGATTTTCCTCTCACCAATTCCCAGATATCTGAATTCATTCTGGATAAAGGATATACAACCTACTTCAAATTACAGCAGGCTTTATCCGAACTTCTGGAATCGGGATTTATCCGAGAAGAGTCTACACATCACCGTACATTTTACCATCTTACGGAGGATGGTGCCGAGACAATCCACTATTTCACCAACGATATCTCACCTGCGATCCAGCATGATATTGATGAATTTTTAAAAGAAAAGCATTATGAATTAAAAAACGAAATGTCTGTGAAAGCAGATTATTTTGAAAATTCCAACATGGAATATTCTGTGCGCTGTCAGGTCATTGAACAGGGACTTCCCCTCATCGACCTTACCGTAACAGCCCCGACAGAATCCGAAGCCGCAACCATTGCAAACAACTGGCAGAAACGTAACCAGGAGATTTATGCGTCGGTGATGGCGAAGCTCTTATAAATATTATCGGGATTTAATTTATTAACTGGGGAAGCGGCCTCTCAGTCCTTGAAGGAAACAATA
>ERZ773103.4402-NODE-4402-length-10274-cov-2.381055_pt1 | contig 10274 bp, 8 predicted proteins | sample MGYA00511118_ERZ773103 | MGnify/ENA primary metagenome ERZ773103 (study PRJEB29015, sample SAMEA2737821) | human gut metagenome | biome: human gut; feature: human-associated habitat; material: faeces | place: China | collected 2012 ... | reverse complement strand
TGTAATGGAAACCAAATCTCCGTCAAAGGGAAGTTCACGATTCTTATTTTCAATGGTCATGGTAACTTCCGCATAACCGTGGGCTTTACGGCTTGTAGTTCCGCTGAACACAATATCTTCCATTTTGGAACAACGCAGATTTTTGGTAGATTGCTCGCCCAAAACCCAACGAATTGCGTCACTGATATTGCTCTTGCCACTTCCGTTTGGACCAACCACAGCAGTAAATCCATGATGAAAAGTTAATTTTGTTCGGTCAGGGAACGTTTTAAATCCGTGAATTTCTAATGACTTTAACCGCAAACTTCCACTCCTTTCTGTTCATTGTCTGCATATGCTAATAAAAAACGATTTCTCTGTATCGTCTCATTTGTTTTTATCTCTATATGGTAACCCATAGAAGTAAAAAATTGCAAATTGCTCTTTTTTTGCCCTACTGCTTTGGAATAATCCTTTGGATGAATAAAAAGTTTGATATTTTTTCCTTTTACGAAAGAATATTCCAAATCTTGCAAAATGGCAGTGCGGGATCTTCTTCTTTTACAAAGGTCTTTCAATGCAGGATGCCAAGGTCCTGCCAAACGGTCTCGCTCCAATTCGGGAGAACTGTGCAGTCCCAAACGAATGACCCTAATTTGTTCTTCTTCAAAAAATGCAAGCAGTTCGCTGCATAAGTCAACTGTTTCCTCTAAAGATAGCGTATGATAGTTCCCGCTTTCATACAGATGTCCCAAATAAGTATGCTTCATGATAATGGTAGGATAAATGCGCACCGTATCCGGTTTACATTTCGCTATTTCAATCGCTGTTTGTTTTGCACCTTGCACAGTATCTTGATATAATCCTGTCATCATTTGAAGACCAAGTTCAAAACCAAAGACCTTGATAAGAGCAGACGCCGCTCTTACCTGCTGCGCCGTATGTCCGCGCTGATTAGCAGTTAACACAGTATCCAGCATACTTTGCGCTCCCAATTCAATGGCTGTTACCCCGTACTGCTTCAAACACTGCAATACAGATGCATCAATTGTATCGGGACGAGTAGAAATACGAATTCCCCTTATGATTCCTCCTGTTACAAACGGCTGTGCCGCCTCTAACAGTGAAACCATATAATCATGGTTCAGCGCTGTAAAACTCCCGCCAAAAAAAGCAAGTTCCAGCTGCATGGTTTCATGACTTTTATGGTGGACAGCTTCCTGTATTGCATTTGTGACATCTTTGGGAGCAGGTTGTTTTTGTATTCCTGTAATACTTACTTGATTACAAAAGCTGCATTGATGAGGACATCCATTATGCGGAACAAAAATTGCAATATTCCCGTGTTTAATATCCCATCAGCTCCAATGCTTCTCTGGCAGCTTGTTGTTCCGCATCTTTTTTGCTTCTTCCTCCACCCTTGCCAATTACATTCTGGTTTAGGTGGACTTCAACGGTGAAGTGCTTATTGTGGTCAGGACCACTTTCACCAGTCAACACATACGTTAAGTGTTCCTCAGGATTTTGCTGGATAATTTCCTGGAGCATCGTTTTATAATCTTTAAATGGTTTGGGCTTTGGCGTTTGAATGGCCGGTTCAATAAAACGCAAAATAAAAGAGCGTGCTTGTTCCATACCGCCGTCCATATAAATGGCCGCAATGATTGCTTCAAAAGCATCTGCCAAAATAGAGGGACGGGTATCTCCGCCTGTATTTTTTTCTCCGTTGCTCAATAATAAATGATTTCCTACGCCAATTTGAGTGGCAAAGCCGCAAAGCGCTTTTTCGCAGACCAAAGACGCACGTGTTTTGGTTAAATCACCTTCCGGCATATTCGGACAGTGCTTAAACAGATAATCTGCCACAACAACGCCCAAAACAGAGTCACCCAAAAATTCCAAACGCTCGTTGCTTGGGCCTGCTTTTTTGTTTTCATTTGCATAAGACGAGTGTGTTAATGCAGTTTTCAAATATTTTTTATCTTTAAAGTGATAGCCGATTTTATCCTCAAGTTCTTGCAGCATGAAAACCTTACCTTTCCTATTTTTTAATGGTATATCCCATAATGTAACATTTATGAATTTTCCTTTGTTTGATAATCTGAAATGCTGTCTGCAATCAAACCAACAACATTGGATTCCACATATTGTTTGGTCAAACGAATTGCACTTTTAAATGTTCTTGCATCCGCACTGCCGTGTGCTTTAAATACAGGTTTGGAAGCTCCTAAAATAGGTGCACCCCCAACTTCCGTATAATCAAACATTTTTTTCAATTCTTTCATATCTTTTAAAACAACGGAGGCTGCCAGTTTGTTTTTTGTACTCTTTGTGAAAATACCTTTTATTTTACTCATGAGCACCATAGCAACGCCTTCGTATACTTTTAAAATCATATTTCCTGTAAACCCATCTGCAACTACAACGTCAGCAGCATCCACAGGCAATGCTCTGCCTTCTACATTACCCACAAAGTTTAATTTTGACGCTTTCAACATCTGATAGGCATCTACTTGTACTTGAGTGCCTTTGTTTTCTTCACCGCCGATATTGGCAAGTCCCACACGCGGATTATGTAAATGCATTACTTTTTCCATATAAATGCTGCCCATTACACCAAATTGCTGCAGCATTTCGGGACGGCATTCATTATTTGCACCTGCATCCAGCAACATAAAATGTCCTTTGCTTTTTGGCATAATCGGTGCAAACGCAACACGTTTAATCCCTTTGATTCTTTTTACTAACAAGGTAGCTCCTACGACCAAAGCACCACTGTTTCCGGCTGAAATAAATGCATCTCCGTTACCTGCAACCAATTGACGGCAGCCTTCTGCCATGGAAGAATCGGATTTTCCTTTCGTAATCTCCGTAGGTTCATCTTCCATGGTAATGACACCGGGAGCATGAACAATTTCCATACGATTTAATGAAATATTGTTTTCTTTTGCAACACGACGAATCTCATCTTGATCTCCTGTCAGCAAAATATCAATATCAAAATCTGTTACAGCTTCGGCGCATGCCTTTAAAATTTCCAAAGGCGCATTGTCTCCGCCAAATGCATCTACAATTATTTTCATGTTTTCGCACACCCTTTACTTCAATTCACACATATTGTTCCAACAGATTCAGTGAACGCTGTGCTAAGGCAGCGTAACGCTCTTTTTTATCTTTGATATGCTCACTTAGTGCAGGCAGCACACCAAAATTTGCCCCCATAGGCTGAAAGTTTTTGGAAACACTATTTGCCACATGGTCGCTTAAAGCCCCCATCATGGTTTCTTTCGGTAAAATCAACGCAGATGCTCCCTGTTTTCGGTTTACCGCATTGATGCCGGCTAAAATGCCCGATGAGGCGGATTCCATGTATCCTTCTACACCTGTAATTTGTCCTGCAAAGAATAAATTGGGATTTTGTTTGAAACTGAAATCCTGATTCAACACTTGAGGCGCATTCAAAAATGTGTTGCGGTGCATCACACCGTAACGCATAAATTCGGCATGCTGCAAACCCGGAATCATAGAAAATACACGCTTTTGTTCGCCAAATTTTAAATTGGTCTGAAAACCGACCAAATTATAAAGCGTACCTTCTCTATTTTCCCTTCGCAGCTGCACTACAGCCCAAGGACGATGACCTGTTTTCGGATTGATTAAGCCAACCGGCTTCAAAGGGCCGTAGCGCATGGTATCTTTTCCGCGCTGAGCCAGAACTTCGATTGGCATACACCCTTCATATACTTTTGGATTGGCAACATCAAAGTCATGCACAGGAGCACGTTCTGCCGATACCAGAGCCTCATAAAACGCCTCGTACTCCTCTTTGTTCATGGGACAGTTGATATAGGCATCATCTCCGCCTTTATCATAACGGGACGCAGTAAAGCAATCTTCCATAGAAAGGCTTTCCGCTGTTACAATCGGCGCGGCGGCATCATAAAAACTAAGGCTGTCTCCGCAAAGAGACACAATCTGTTCTGCCAATGCATCTGATGTCAGCGGACCGGTTGCAATCACAGTAATGCCCTCTTTGGGAATCTCCATGACTTCTTCAGATATCACCTTTATCAAAGGATTATTTTTGATTTTCTCCGTTACCATGCGAGAAAATCGGTCGCGGTCTACTGCCAATGCTCCGCCTGCAGGTACACGGCATTGATCCGCACATTCCATCAGCAGAGAATGAAACCGACGCATTTCTTCTTTCAGCAAACCCGCAGCACTTTCTATACGATCCGCTTTGAAAGAATTGGAACAAATCAACTCAGCAAACTGTTCACTGGAATGAGCAGGAGAATATTTTTTCGGTTTCATTTCATATAGCGTAACTGCCTCTCCTTTTGATGCAATCTGCCATGCAGCTTCACATCCTGCTAATCCTGCTCCTATGACTGTAATGCTCATTCTTCCTCCACTTTTTCGTACCCACAATCCGGTGTGATACAGTATAATTTTGGTTTTTTCCCTTTTTTCTTCAGCAAGGTTTTTCCGCACTGCGGACATTTTTCCATAGAAGGTTCGTCCCAGGAAACAAAGTCACAGTTTGGATACTCTTTGCATCCATAAAACACACGGCCCTTTTTCGTCTTTTTCACAATGACGCGACCGCCGCATTTTGGACATTCCGCGCCTGTTTCATTGATAATCTTTTTGATATTCTTGCATTCGGGATAACCGGGACATGCAATGAATTTGCCGTAGCGACCTGTTTTTACCACCATTTGACGGCCGCACAACTCACATATAATATCTGTTTTATCTTCTTCCAATTGAATTTTCACGCCATCCATTGCCTCTTTGGCTTTTTTCAGTGTATCTGAAAATTCATCATAGAAGGTATGCAGCTGCTGTGTCCACTCTTCCTTGCCATGCTCTACTTCATCCAGTTCGCTTTCTACTTGTGCGGTAAATTTGATGTTCACAATTTTCGGAAAATGTTCTTTCATTAGTTTTGTAATCACTTCCCCAAGCTCCGTCGGCTTTAAGGTTTTATTTTCCCTTGTGACATATTCTCTTGCCGTAATGGTAGAAATGGTAGTGGCATAAGTGGAAGGACGTCCGATTCCGTTTTCTTCCAGAGCCTTAATCAAAGAAGCTTCTGTATAACGCGGAGGCGGCTGTGTAAAGTGCTGATTTCCAACCAACTCTTTACACTTCAAAGGCATGCCATTTTCCAAGACAGGCAATGCGCCTTTTGCTTCTTCCTCTTCATCTTTGCCTTCTTCATACAATACGGTATAACCATCAAATGTAACCGTATAACCGGAAGCCTTGAAAATATAATTTTTTGCCTGAATATCCGCTTGAGTTGTACTTTGCAGACAATTTGACATTTGGCAGGCAATGAAACGCTCCCAAATCAGTTTATACAATTTATATTGGTCTGATGTTAAACTGTCTTTTACCTGGTCGGGAGACAAATTCGGCATAGTGGGACGAATGGCTTCGTGTCCGTCTTGTGCATTTGCTTTTACTTTAAATTTACGTGGGGTATCAGGCAAATACTTTTTACCCCAGCGCTCTAAAATATAATCGGCAGCTTCTTTCACTGCATCTTCGGAAATACGCAAGGAATCAGTTCTCATATACGTAATCAAACCGACTGCGCCCATGTCAGCCACTTCAACACCTTCGTACAGTTCCTGTGCCACTTTCATGGTTCTTCTGGCCTGAAAACCAAGTTTACGAGAAGCCTCCTGCTGTAAAGTGGATGTAATAAACGGAGGTGCGGGAGATTTTCTCCTGGTACCTTTTTTTACTTTTACCACTTGATATTCCGCATCTTCCAACTCTGCCAGAATTTTATCTGCTTGTTCCTTGTTGGAGATTTTGATTTTTCCGTCAACATCTCCGTAAAAAGAAGCGGGGAATGCTTTTCTTGAGCCTTTTGGAATAAACTTTGCATCCAAGGTCCAGTATTCTTCCGGCACAAATTTGCGGATTTCGTTTTCACGGTCTACAATAATACGAACAGCTACTGATTGTACACGTCCCCCGGAAAGTCCTCGTCTGATTTTCTGAGATAAAAACGGACTTAATTTATAACCTACCAAACGGTCTAAAATACGGCGTGCCTGCTGTGCATTTACCAGATCGATATCAATATCGCGCGGGTTCTCGATACCCGAGCGGACCGCCTGCTTGGTGATCTCGTTAAAGGTCACGCGGCGGGAATTTTTGTCCTTGAGCTTGAACAGCTCCTTGATGTGCCACGAAATCGCTTCTCCCTCGCGGTCAGGGTCAGTTGCGAGATAGACGAAATCGCTCTTGCGGATTTCGCTGCGGATTTCCTTGATGATTTTATCTTTACCCTCGATCGGCACATATTCCGGCTGGAAATCGTGCTCGATATCGATGCTCATTTTCTTTTTCGGCAGATCGCGCAGATGTCCCATCGAAGCCTTGACGACATAGTCCGAACCGAGATATTTTCCGATTGTCTTTGCCTTGGCCGGGGACTCCACGATGACTAACTTAGACATAAAAACCTCCAAAAACTTACTTCGATTGCAACCACGCTTGCAATCGAAAGGCCATACCGAACTCTGTTCGGATATGGCCAAGGCTGCGAAAAGTTCCTCCTTCGTCGAAACTTTTCTCCGCACTTGTATAAAAAGGGTGATACATGCTCCCCCTTTTTGAGCATTTGCAGAGCAAATGCTATTTCATGCGCGCTGCCGCGCGGCAGCGTCAGCATCGCGAAAACGGACTTTATTGATAGACTGAACCACCCGAACGAAATCTATCGTTCGGGTGGTTTTTAGTTATCCTCGAGCAGCAGAAAGCCTTTGTCCTTGAGCCCCTGAATTACGCGTTCGAGCGTTTTCTCATCCGTAGCGCGGATGGTGTGCAGGTGGATGCCGCCGGTCAGGTTGGACAGCGGCCGGGAGCCGGACTGCTGAATCTTCTCGTTAAACGCGTCGGCGTCATACCGCGAGAAAATATGCAGCGGTGCACAGATCTGACCGTATACAGCGTGCTCGACCGTCACATCAATCACGGCTCCGCCGAGATCGACGACTGTGTATAGCTCCTCAAGCATGCGGCTGTTGTCGTGATGGCTGACAATGTGTCGCTCCGCACAGGCCGGCGCCGAGGTGTTCTCCAGAATATATCCGCGCGGCGTAGCGAGCACGGCCAATCCGCCTGCACGCAGGAGCGCAACATCGCCTACAATAATCTGGCGGCTGACACCGCATTGCGCGGCCAGCGCGGTCGCTGATAACGGCCCGTTCGCCTGTGCAAGCAGGTGGGTGATTTTAGTGCGTCGTTCCGCAGCGTTCATGGTTAGTCACTCCTTACATCCTTATATGATAGCAAAAGTTGACGGAGTATGCAAGTGTCAAGATGGGAGAGATTACGCAAGGTAGGAGTTAGGAGTGAGGAGATAGGAGTTTCGTAGAGAGTGAAGAGTGGAGAGTTGAGAGTGAAGAGTACCAAATTGAAAATTGAGACTGGAGAATGGAAAATGAACGTAAAATTCGACGGGATGCACAATGAGCACCCGACAAACGAGTTGCGCGACACGGGTATCACCAAGGGGATCTTCTCTTGCCCTTCGGGCAATTCACCTTGTGTCGCGCCTGCGGAGAGTAGCCGATATGTGTAGCAGTAAGGCATCTGTGAACTGCGAATATTTTACGAAACAAACGCAAGAGTAACCCGACTGCCGTTCCCCTTTTCGAAGCGGTCGCCGGTCTCTGGTATGCGCCAGACTAACAAACAAAAGGAAACTGGAGTCCCAAGAGGATAGAAACCTTGGTGTCTATCCTTTTGGAACCCCAGCTAAGGGTTAGCACCTATTCCTAATTCGTTAGGCAAACAGCGCAAATAAAAATTATCTGCGCTGCACAATCTCATGCGGTCTCCCGCCTTCATACAGCTGCTGCCGAATCGCAGCAAACATCCGCTCTGCCATATCCAGATACCGGCGGACCTCCAGCTCATCAATCTCAAACGGCAGGTCGGTTGGATACCGTGTCTCAATATATAAATCGTTGAGCGCTGCACTCTCGTCCAGATATTCGGAGAACGCCTTCGAGTCCAGCTGGATCGCCTGACGGCACAGGTACGTCAGGTTGTGTCCGTCAAAATGCCGTCCGGTGCGGAACAGCAGATAGCCTTTCAGTGCCTTTTCAATCGCCTGCTGGCAGTGGAACGCGATGTTGTAATGATCGCCGCCGTAGGTCAGCAGCAGACGTGCGGCCTGCAGGTCGCACAGCGCCTTGTCCAGCCATTTGTAGTAAAAACAGCTGTCGGATGCACCTTTACGTCGCCTGGTCATAAATCACCTTGCCTTTCCGGGCGATCCATGCGGCATACGAGGTACTGTCCGTGCAAAGCTCCGCCCATTCCTCGGTGGTGTAAACGCTCAGACTGACGGGTACGGAAACCGTGATCGCCAGGTGCAGGTGTGTGCGCAGTGTGCGGCAGTTGGCGCTCTCCGGCACGATAACGCAAAGGCTGAACGCCTTGAGCTTGTCGGTTGCCATCGTACGCTTTTCCGCATACAGGATGATTTTGACCGGCTGGCACGCGCCCAAAATGTCGCATACAGCCTGCTCGATCGCTTGCGTCATACCAATCCCTCCTTCGGGTCGGGCAGCGGCGAAAGCGTGGCAAGCGCCTCGAAGCGGGTTCTGCCATCGGCTTCACCGCGAATGTAACGTGCGCTGTCCGCCGTGCCGGTCAGCAGCGAAAGCGATTCGCCGCAGGCGGTTTCGGCGGTGTAGTTGACCTGCAGCTCGGAGACAAAACCCGGCTGCTTGTACAGGTCGAGCGCGTCCGAGATCAGCTCGACCGCACGCACGTTGTTGACATGATTGTTGACATCCAGATCCGAATAACGGACCTCGTGAACATGATGCAGGCGTACATTGTCGCACGACAGCTTGGGCAGCGGCGCAAACAACTCTCCGCGGGAGGTGTGCAGGTACTGCTCGGCTTCGGGAAATGCGCCCGGACGCACAATGCGGTGCGTCTCCGGGTCGAGCGTTACCCACATGGACTGTGCGTCGCCGACCGGCTTGTTATCCACAAAGAACGAGAAACTGCGGTACCAGCTTGCACCCTTGATGCCCGGACACCACGTTTCGCACCGCAGCCGCTCATACGGCAGCAGCGGACGTGTCAGCCGCGCTTTTATACGCGAGAGCACCCACACGATCCGCAGATCGAGCGGACCGATGTGCAGCGCTTCTGCGTGGACGGTCGCCGCGTCCTGCATGATATTCCACAGGAAGGACGGCTTGGCAATGCCGCGGTTGTCAATGTGGCTGTAATTCACCTCATATTCACGGGTGAGTAGATCGACCATGGGAATGCACCTCCGAAAAAATGTGCGGTTAGCGGAACAGGGAAACGATAAATCGGGAAAGCATATCCAGCAGGGTAGCCTGCCGCTGTGCTTCCTCCTGGGTGATGGTGCCGGAATTGTCGGCATCCGGCTTGGTGACCGGCTTATCCTCCGCGTAGTGCGCGGTCAGGAAGGCCGGACAGCCGTCGATGGACTCGAGAGAGGCATAGCTGAAAAATACCTCGCCCTGAATATCAATGCTGTCATCGAGCAGAGTAAGCTGACGCTCGATTTCATCCGTGCCGTACCAGGTATCACCGGGCTGCGCTTCCGCCGAGCGGTATGCGCCGATGCCGATGTACAGCGCCACATCGCTGGTGGAAACCGCCTTCTGCCACCACTTGACGAGCGTCTGGAAGTCAGCAGGCTCAAAGCCGATCGACCAGTACAGCTGCGGACAGATATAGTCTACTGTGCCGGCGTTGATCCACTGCAGGGAATCGCAGTACAGCTCGCTGTATGAGGACTGCCCCTGCGTGTTGCTGCCTTTGGAGTTTGCGCTCTTGTTTTCCCAGATACCGGCGGGACTGACACCGAACGAGAGGTTCTTATCCAGTGTATGCAGTGTCTCATCCAGAGCAGCGATGAGTGTGTTGACATTGTCGCGTCTCCAGTCACCGATCCTGCTGAAATCCTGACCGTAGCGCTCGTAAGTCGCCTCATCGGCAAAATCCGTACCCGGATAGAAATAGTCGTCCAGATGAATGCCGTCTACGTCGTAATTCTTGACGATCTCAGCCGCACCGTCCACGACAAGCTGCTGCACCGCCGGAATACCGGGATCGAAGTAGTAGTTATCGTTGTACTTGACTACCCACTCCGGGTGCTGCTTGGCCGGACTGGAATCCGGGATTGCGTTCCATTCGTCCTCGCCGTCAATCGTAATGCGGTATGGGTTGATCCACGCGTGCAGCTGCAGACCGCGCTCGTGCGCTGC
>ERZ773103.4393-NODE-4393-length-10299-cov-4.799102_pt1 | contig 10299 bp, 10 predicted proteins | sample MGYA00511118_ERZ773103 | MGnify/ENA primary metagenome ERZ773103 (study PRJEB29015, sample SAMEA2737821) | human gut metagenome | biome: human gut; feature: human-associated habitat; material: faeces | place: China | collected 2012 ... | reverse complement strand
ACTGGATGCGATTCTTGAACGGGAAGAACCGGAAGGAGTTTGAAGAAATGGCAGAGAAAGATGAATATATCGGAGAAGCATATGAACTGTTGAAAAATCTAAGTGCAGATGAGAAGAAGAGAATCGAATATGAGTACCGCGAAAAAGCATTAAAAGATTACAATACTCAGATCTTGAGTTATGAACAGCGCGGAAGAGAAGAAGGGCTTAAAGAGGGAGAAAAAATCGGAAAAGCTATTGGGAAACAGGAAGCAAGGCAAGAATTATTGATAGAATTTTTTCAAAATGGAGGAACAAAAGAGGATGCAAAAAAGCTGTTAGGTGCCACTGATGAAGAACTGAATCAGCTTATTGGAGAAAATTGATATAGATGTTGCAGGAGATAGAATTAGGGCGAGGTGGCCAGATCATATATTTACAGGTGATTCGTTCGAACAGGAAAAGTATCGGACTGGAAGTCAGAAGTGAGAGCGATATCCGGGTGCGGATTCCTATAAGACTGTCTGATAGAGAACTGAAAAGATTTGTAGGAGAACATAAAGACTGGATATTTGAGAAAGTAAATCTGACAGAGGAATGGAAGAACAGGAGAATCGATACAGGGGCGCCGGAGTGGAAGTCTTTATCGAAGAAGGAATTGCAGGAAATCAAAGAAAAATTCATTTCCAGAGTGGCTTATTTTTCAGAAATTATGAAAGTTTCTGTTGGCAGGATTACGATCCGGAATCAGAAGACCAGATGGGGAAGTTGCAGTACGAAAGGAAACTTGAATTTTAATTATCAGTTATATTATCTTCCGGATGAATTATTAGATTATGTAGTAGTGCATGAACTTTCTCACCGAAGACATATGGATCATTCCAGTGCATTTTGGGCAGAAGTAGGAACGTATTGTCCCGACTATCGCACACTTCGAAAAAATTTAAAGCAATATTCATTAACATAAGTGCTATAATAGACAGAAAAGTATATAAGAAGTACATAAGAATTATATAAAAAGTATGGAAAAGTACGAAAGAATATAAAATAGAATCATATAAAGAGGAACGACAGATGGGAAAAATCAGAATCATAAAGAAAAATGATGAATACTCGCAGGAATACGAAATCGGTGATATCTTTGAGCCGACGGGCACCTGGTATGGTGGCGTTCACATTGAAGGGAAGACAGGAGTTCCGGTGTCACTGGACAAAGAGGAATATATCGAATTAAATACAGAACCAGAAGCACCGGTGGTGGAATCGGAAGTGAAGAGAGATATCGCGGTGGGCGATATTGTAAAGCATTTTAAGAGAGAATGGGTATCTTCGGATACTTCAGAATATTTATACAAAGTACTTGCATTTGCACAGCATACAGAGACGGGAGAACGTCTTGTAATCTATCAGGGATTGTATGCACCTTTTAAAATATGTGCAAGACCATATGAGATGTTTATGAGTGAAGTGGATCATGAAAAATACCCGGATATCCATCAAAAATACAGATTTGAGAAACTAGAGAAAGTTGAGGCAGAATAAGATGAGCAGCATTACGAGAGAAGAAGCATTTACATTATTAAGAAAATACAATCAGGATCCTTTTCATTTGCGGCAGGATGTTCCAGAGAGGTAATTCAGAGAAGTGCGGATCAGCTTGGATGGGAACTGGAAAAATTATTAACGATGACTCTGGAGGCAATGGAGGCCGGCGAAGATACGATCAATGCAGAATGTGAAGCATTAGAGTTATAAAAATGATTAGGTATATTATGAGAGAATGTCATACTAATTGTAAGAAGTTAGTATATGCATACTTGACATATGAGAGAAATAGAATTATATTTATAACAGTGTTACATAACGCTGTTATAAATAAGTGGAGGCAATATTGACGAGACAGATAGAAGGTATTTCAGAGAAGATTCTTACCTGTGCGAAAGAAGAATTTTTAGAAAAGGGATATTCGGATGCATCGCTTAGAACGATTGCGGCAAAGGCCGGTACAACGACCGGAACGATTTATTCCAGATTTAAGGATAAAGAGGGACTTTTCAGCGCAATCGTAGAACCGGTGGCGGATGATGTGATCGGAATATTTCGAAGAGTGCAGGAAGATTTTCATGCGGTTGAGGCTAAGGAACAGCCGAAGTTGATGGAGACTTATATAAGTTCCGGGATGGAAGAGATGCTGGACTATGTTTATGACCATTTTGAGGCATTTCAGTTATTGTTAGATGCTTCTTATGGAACAAAATTTCAGGATTTTGTAGAACGCATGGTAGAGATTGAGACAGAATATACTTACAAATTTATGGAGAATATTCAGTTTCAGGAGCGTGAATTTGTGACGGAAGAATTTATTCATATCATGTCGCGGGCATTGTTTGAGAGTATGTTTGAAGTGATCCGTCATAAGATGGATAAGGAGAAAGCTCTCGGATATATGAAGATACTGGAACGATACCATTATGCAGGATGGAATGAGATCTTTCACTATGACGATTAAGTATCGGAAGTGCTAAGGGCACTTTTCGGGATGGTAAGGCTGCTGATTGTTAAGGTTAAGCAGTCTTTCTTAAAAACTGTTGGTTAGCTAAAACTAAAGAATGTAACGGTGTTATGATACAAAAATTATCAATAAGAGGAGTGATGGTGAATGGCCAAGAAAAAAGACAAAAAGCCAAGTTCTATTGAACGATTGTTTGAGTATGCCGGTAATTTTAAGTATCTGACAATCGCATCGTGGGTGCTTGCAACGATCAGTGCATTTGTGGCATTGGTTCCGTTTTATTTTATCTGGAGATTAATAAGAGAAGTTCTGCGTGTGGCACCGGACTATGAAAATGCACAGAATCTGTCTGCATACGGGTGGAGTGCCGTAGGATTTGCGATTCTGGCTATGCTGATCTATATCGGTGCATTGATTTGTTCACATATATCGGCATTCAGGGTGCAGGCAAATATGCGGTCTTCATTGATGCGGCATATTCTGACGCTGCCACTTGGATTTATGGATGATGAAGGAAGTGGTAAGATCAGGAAAATTGTAAATGAGTCCAGTGCAGCGACAGAGACCTATATCGCACATCAGTTGCCGGACAAATGCGTGGCAACAGCAACCCCGATCGGTCTTGTACTTTTACTTCTGGTCTTTGACTGGAGGTTGGGACTTCTTTGCCTGATTCCGGTAGCGTTTGCATTCTTGATTATGGGATCCATGATGGGAGAGAATATGAAGAAGAAAATGGAAGAGTACCAGAATGCACTGGAGGAAATGTCCAGTGAGGCTGTGGAATATGTTCGAGGGATTCCTGTCGTAAAGACATTTGGCCAATCCGTTTTCTCATTTAAGAGATTTAGAGATTCCATCAAAAAATATGAAAAATGGACTATTTCTTATACGAAGGATCTGCGTATCCCGATGATGGGATATAATACCGCGATCAATGCTGTGTTTGCGATTATGATCGCGGCGACATACTTACTTGGAAATATAAAAAGTGGAAATGTAGATGATACATTTTTACTGAACTTGCTTTTCTACATTATCATCACACCGATCATTACCGTTACATTGACGAAAATGATGTATGCGGGTGAAAATACGATGGTTGTGGAAGATGCACTGATGAGAATTGACAGCATACGGGAGAGAAAACCGTTAGAAGAAGTGGATAAAAAAGAAGAACCAAAGGATACGTCGATTCAATTTGAAAACGTATCTTTCCGGTATCCGGGTGCTTATAAAGACGCACTTCATCAGATTAATCTTAAGATTTGCGCAGGAGAACAGGTGGCTTTTGTCGGGCCATCCGGAGGAGGAAAGACGACACTTGCACGTCTGATCGCGAGATTTGCAGATGTTACGGAAGGAAGTTTGAAAATTGGCGGAGTAGATGCCCGGAAAATCGACCAGAAATCGTTGATGGATACGGTATCATTTGTATTTCAGGATAGCAGGTTGTTAAAAATGTCCATCTATGACAACGTCCGCATGGGAAAAAAGGATGCTACACGCGAGGAAGTGATGGCAGCATTAAAGCATGCACAGTGCGAGGATATTATTGAGAAACTCCCGAACGGTATCGATACCGTGATCGGTTCAAAAGGAACCTATTTGTCAGGTGGAGAGGCACAGCGTATCTCAATCGCCAGAGCGATGCTGAAAAATGCACCGATCCTCATTCTGGATGAGGCGACTGCATTTGCAGATCCGGACAATGAGGCAAAGGTGCAGGCTGCATTCAGCGAGTTGTCAAAAGGAAAGACCGTGATCATGATCGCACACAGGCTTTCTTCTGTTGTAAATGCAGACAGAATATGCGTCTTAAAAGATGGTGAGATCTGTCAGATAGGAAGACATGAAGAACTAAAAAAAGCAGAAGGATTGTATGCACATATGTGGGATGAATACAACAAATCCGTGTGCTGGAAGGTGGGTGCATAATATGAACTTAAAAGAAAAACTCATGCATAAATACGCTCTTTCCGAGCAGGGGGCAGCAGACATGCTAAAGGCGTTTGTATCGGTTACTGTGTCGAACCTAGTATTGATGTTGCCAGTGTCACTGTTGTATTTACTGGTGAAAGACTACATGGAAGGAAATCTTTCCGGCAGAAGTGGATTCTATCTCGCAGGAGTTCTGATCACACTTTTATTGATAGCGATTACTACATATATCCAGTATAATGCTACATTTTTATCGACTTATGTGGAAAGTGGCGTGAGAAGAATTACGCTTGCTGAAAAATTAAGAAAGATTCCGTTATCATTTTTTGGAAAGAAAGATCTGTCCGACCTTACCAGTACGATTATGGCTGATTGTGCACAGATGGAGACGGCGTCGTCTCATTTTATTCCGGAATTGGTGGGAGCATGCATTTCTACCGCTATCGTAGCAATCGGACTGTTCTTCTTTGACTGGAGAATGGCGATAGCTGCGTTGTGGGTACTCCCAATCTCATTTATCATCGTCGGATGCTCGGGAAAGGTACAGAAAAAATTAAATGGAAAGCAAATGGAACTGAAAATGGCATGTGCCGACGGGATTCAGGAGTGCCTGGAGAGTATCAGGGATCTTCGAGCATATAATTCGGAAGAAGATTATATGTCAGGTCTTGATAAGAAAATCAAGGCAGTCGAAAAACATGCGTTTGTCACAGAGCTTGGAACAGCAGTATTCGTTGGAAGTGCACAGATGATCTTAAAACTTGGGATTGCTACGACTGCACTGGTCGGTGGAAATCTTCTGGCAAAAGGGGAATTGGATGTTATTACTTTCTTTATGCTTTTGATGGTGGTATCAAGAATCTATGATCCGATGCAAGTGTCTTTGCAGAATCTGGCGGCGATCATTGCATCGGATGTGCAGAGTGCAAGACTGGATGAAATCTTATCGCATGAAGTACAGGATGGAAAGACGACGATGGAGCATGACGGTTATGATATCGAGTTCTCAAATGTAGGATTTGCTTACAATACGAGAGATGTGGTATTAAAAGATATTTCATTCACAGCAAAACAGGGCGAGGTCACGGCACTGATCGGTCCATCCGGAGGAGGAAAGACTACCGTATCAAGACTGGCGTCGAGATTCTGGGATGTGAATCAGGGAATGATTACGGTCGGCGGTATGGATATCTCGAAGATTGACCCGGAGATATTACTGTCCCTCTATTCGATCGTATTTCAGGATGTCACACTATTTAATAATACAATTATGGAAAATATTCGAATCGGGAAAAAAGATGCGACGGATGAGGAAGTTATAAAAGCTGCAAAACTTGCACACTGCGATGAATTTGCGGAGAAGCTTCCGGACGGATGGAATGCGATGATCGGTGAAAATGGATCAGAGCTCTCCGGAGGTGAGAGACAGAGGATATCGATCGCCAGAGCATTTTTAAAAGATGCACCGATCATCCTTCTGGATGAAGCGACTGCATCTTTGGATGTCGATAATGAGACTATGATTCAGGAGGCACTGTCCAGACTGATCCGGAATAAGACCGTTATAATCATCGCACATAGGATGCGAACGGTTGCAGATGCGGACAAAATCGTAGTCTTAAAGGACGGAGTTGTGGCAGAGAGCGGAACCCCAAAAGAATTAGAAAATAAAAACGGTATCTATTCCAATATGGTAAAAACGCAGCTCCTTGCGGCAAATTGGAGCTTATAAAATATAAATTCATTACGACGGAATCAACACACAGGCGCAATAACCCGGACATGGCTGATAGCAGTGGATCGTCAGAGTCTGATCAATCTCAGGGCTATAGTCATGCAGCATGTGTTTGGTTCCGTTTAATGCTACATCGGCATAGGTGACTAACCATTTCCTGTCGCCATTTTCAAAGACCTCATAAAAAGAACGGTCTATCATATCTTCTACAGGGACTCCTTCAACGACCGCCATCTCCTGATTGCAGTAGCGGAAAATAAAATCTACACCGTGTCCGTCCGTATCAAAGACCAGTTCGATGACGCAAAAAGCCAGAGGCATGTCATCTAAAAGACTGCATTTTTCAAGCAGGTTCAGAGGAAGAGTCTGGGCCGGTGTTTCCGAAACCACATCCGATAATCCCAGTTCTTTTCGAATCTGTCTGTGCTGGCTGATATTTCTTTTGCGTCCCTGAAAGGTGTTACCGTTCGTCAGTGTATAGACACCTTCATCAGAGATGTGAACAATCTGATCCTTTCGAAGTGTGATCCCCTTTGAAATATTCAAAAATTCACCTTCCGGCAGATAAGATACGATCTCCTTCATAGGAATCGTAGTCATGATCTGTTCACCGTCAAAAAGTGTGATGATGGTGTGCGGAGTCTCACGTGTGAGACTCATGATATTGGAACTCTCAATATTTTTTTGTTTAAAATAGCGTGGCACGTTATAATTCATAGAAAAACCCCATTTTTTTATTCTAAATTCATTCTACTATAGAAAATCATGAAAAACAACAGACACAATTAAAAATCATTAAAAAATGAAGATTAATTGTGCCTTTTCTGAATAATATCAATTTTTTAAAAATTAACTCGATTTAAACCGCATTTTAGTTGCTGATTAATTTCATAAATGGTATTATAAAATCAGCGAAAACTTTTGATTTTTTTAGAGATGAATTCCAGTTCTTCTTTGGAAAGTTCCGGGAGCCTCTCTAATTTATCCATGAATACTGTGAGTGTCTCTTTTCGCTGCATTTCCACAAGCTGCGTGTAGAAATTAACGACAACTCCAGTGACGATCGCAACGACAAAGATAGTATAGATGGTGAGAAGTACGGAAGAAACCTTGCCGATAAAAGTAACTGCAACGACATCACCAAAACCTGCAGTGGAGACAACCGCATAGCAGTACCAAAGTGCATCTCCGTAACGGTTAATATCTGGTTCGACCAGTTGAATAATTGCAGCAATCGCGCAGAGAAAAATAACGTAACCAAAGAGTATGTGGTTTGCATGTGTCCGTTTCAGAATCATCCATAGTATTTTTAATTTTTTCATATGTAATATCCTCCTGTGGATAGATACTCGATTAATTGAAGTATAGTATATAACAGAGAGGCTTGCAACCAGACAGAATGGAAATGAAGAAGAATCGAAAATGAAGAATAAATAAAGGAACGAAGAGATGAAAGAGAATAAAAAGGTAAATGTGAAAAATCAATTAGAATTATGGCTGTTCTGTGCTTTGATCGGAGCAGTGGCAGGAGCACTGGTGTGGACGCTTTTAAAGATCATGTCCGTAGGAATCGAATTTTTGTGGGAATGGATTCCTAATAGGACACAGATCCCGTTTTATACGGTCATCGTCTGCACAGTGGGAGCACTTATCATTGGGGTATTCCGCAAAAAATATGGGGATTATCCGGAAGAGCTTGAGACCGTAATGGGGAAAATCAAGACAGAAAAAAGATATGAGTACAAAAATATGCTGATTATGATGATCGCAGCATTATTACCGTTACTCATGGGAAGCAGTATCGGACCGGAGGCAGGACTTACAGGAATTATCGTAGGACTCTGCTACTGGGTCGGTGACAATCTGAAGTTTGCGAAACAGAATGCAAAAGAATACTCACAGATCGGAATGGCAGTTTCTTTGAGTGTTCTGTTTCACGCGCCTCTCTTTGGTATATTTGAAGTAGAAGAATCGGAGGCAGAACTTCCGGTATTAAATAAAAGTTCTAAGATCTTTATCTATGGTATCGCACTTGCGGCAGGTACAGGAATCTACAGTGGATTATCTGCTTTATTCGGTGCGGGACTTTCTGGATTCCCTTCTTTTGATTCCGTAGAGACGACAAGAATCGATTATATTTTACTTATTGTATATAGCTAGTTAGGCAGGAGCGCTTGGTATTTATGCCAGATCAAAAGAAAAACATATAAGGAACGTTTTGATGTTTTATGTGTGGGATGATCCGACGAAATATTACAGTGGTATAGATGATAGGGATCTGCACGATGTGAATGATTATCCAGAACTGGTGGGAAGTGGCAATTTCTTCCTGACGAATGAGACATTTTATACGAAGAGCAGCGGTGAATATAAAAGAAAAGAGGTTTCCATTAATCCGAGATATGGAAGTATAATATTTCACTTCTGAAGTCCGAACAGCCGGAACGAGTTGTGGTAGATGAAAATGGAAAAAACAGTTTTTAAATATATTGATTTTTCTGTTTTGGATTTTATACAGGAACTTGACACTATGTTTCAAGCACAGATAGAAGAGAAAAACCAAACTCTTTCAGTGATAATGGTATGGGAATGTCAGCCGATTTCAAAGATACGATTTTTGATCCGTTTACCCGTGCGGAAAGTTCTGTGACAAATAAGATACAGGGAACCGGTCTTGGAATGGCTATTACCAGGAATTTGGTTGAAGCAATGGGAGGTACTATTAAAGTAGAAAGTGAACTGGCAAAGACAATACCGATCATTGCCATGACCGCCAATGCATTTTCAGAGGATATCCAGCGTTATCTTGCTGCTGGTATGAATGCCCATATATCAAAACCAGTTGACATGAAGCTATTGGAGAAGACCATCAGAAACATAAAAGTTGATGGGGTCGAAGCTCAAGCTATTAATCAGTAATCACTAAAAGAGAAAATCCAGTTCGCATCATACGGTGTGGACTGGATTTTCTCTTTTTACAATATTATAGGATTCAGAAAATTTATCACTGTAACGAATATGCATATCTTCCCAGTCCATGAACAATACATAAAATACCTTTCCGTATTGCTGGCTTTCTACAATTCTTCCATGATCAAGCACAGAAAGGTAAGTTCCGTCAGCCTTTCGAAGATGAAAGTGAATATAATCATTTTCGTTGCCACTGTCAATCTGTTCCCAGATGCTTGCTTCAATCTGTTGATGTTCATCTTCCCGAATCAGATTGCGAAAACTTTTCTTAGTAAGTCGGAATAGTTCTTCTATATCTTTATATCCGGACATATGAAGAAATTCATCGTTTGCATAAAATAGTTCATCATTTTCTTTGTCGGCGCTGTATATGATAAATGCACCTGGAAGATGTTCGGAAATATCCTTGAATGCGAAGCCCAGTTGTTTGCGGACTCCCGACTGAAGTCCTTCTCTGTAGGCCATACATCCATTTTTTCCATGAAGCTTTATTTCATAAAGGGCTGCATCTGCACAGCGCATAAGCTGTGACCGATTGGAGGCAAATGTTGGATATTCTGCATATCCAAGAGAAATATAAAATGCATGTTTTTCACCGTGACATGAGAAGGTCTTTGGAAGCTTAGTGAATTGCTGTAGACGTTCTTCTGCTTCCTCAAGGGTACAATTTGGCAAAAGAATACTGAATTCGTCACCACCGTTTCTTCCCAGTAATGCATCGGACGGGAAAAAAGCTTTCATGCTGTCTGCCAGATTTTTCAATGCTTTGTCTCCGTAACTATGCCCATAGATATCATTGATAAACTTAAAGTCATCAATATCGAGGAGCACTGCTACAAAATGTGTTTGCGGTTTTTTAGAAATCATCATTTCTGCTAACTCATCAAATCCATAGCGGTTATAAATGTTTGTAAGAGAATCTGTATGTGCCAGTATTTGAAATTTGTTCTTATGCTCCTTTGCAATTAACAATACTCTGATAAGAACTGTCAGAAGCAGGCTTATAGCAAGGAACATTCCACCGATTACGACGATTAATGTGTTATTTCGCCATCCACTTTTTGGTGTTATCTCAAATTTCCACTTCTCGTCTCCTAGTGTAAAAGTATAAGAAACAGGATGATTTATTTGACCATCTGACTGATAAACCACTTTATAAGTG
>ERZ773103.4391-NODE-4391-length-10301-cov-15.298263_pt1 | contig 10301 bp, 5 predicted proteins | sample MGYA00511118_ERZ773103 | MGnify/ENA primary metagenome ERZ773103 (study PRJEB29015, sample SAMEA2737821) | human gut metagenome | biome: human gut; feature: human-associated habitat; material: faeces | place: China | collected 2012 ... | reverse complement strand
ACCTACCATATCGCAGACAATTTTACAGAGGAACAGATTCCGGCTGATTTTACAGAAGCAACAGTTAATTTCCGTGGAACGGAATGCAGAGGTCTGACGTTTGACAAAGGAACAATTTCTCTGATCTATCTGGAAACAGACAATGTGGACGCAACGACCGGCAGATTCTTTATTTATGATGAGACCAGGGATGTTGTCTATGATTTTATGAAGTTTACTGCAGGTGAGAGCAGTTATGTGATTCCACTTTTGGCACCGCTTGATTCGGTACTGCCGGAGAGTTATGTGCAGGTGTCCCTGCAAATGCCGGAAAATACCGTGATGACCGCTTACCAGCTTCCGGTAGAGGATGGAGAGGAAGCATCTGATTTCTATATCTTTTATGGAGTGAACCAGGATGGAACCGAAGGCTGGTATCAGTATGATGCAGCAGAAGGCACTTACCAGCGTGTGAACGGAAATATTACAGAGACAGCGGATTCTTCTTCGGATGATCTTGCAGCATTGCAGAGCCAGTATGATGAACTCTCAAAGAAATATAAAGATGCAAAATCCTTTTCCAGAAACATGATCGCTGTGCTTATTTTTGTATTGGCAATCGCAGTTGTGATCATCCTGAATATCGTTCTCTTTGGCAGAAAGAAAAAAGGAAAAGACGAACTCTTAGAGGACGACGATTCTGAGAACGAAGAGTCAGAGTACGAGAGCGATGAGGAAGATGAATTTGTCGAAAAATCCCCTGAAGCTCCAATGAAAAACGCAGAGAACACAAAAAAAGCATCAAAAGCAGGGCAGACAGCGAGAACAAATAAAGCCGGGAAACCGAAAAAAGCAGAAGAAACAGAAGAAGCACAAGAGTTCGAAGAGGATGAGGACGATTATTTCGATGACGAGGAAGAGTACATCGAGGAAGAACATCCAATCAACAGGGCTTACCGCGAATGGAATGATTATGAGGATGAAATTCCATCCCCGTCTAAGAAACCAGTGACAGAAGAAACATCTGAGAAAGAATCATCCACAGAAAATGTGAAAATGGATGAACAACAAAAAAATGAAACTTCTATAAAAAATGAAAAAGGATTGGAAGTTTTCGACTTAAATGATTTATAATATAAAATAGAATGTAGATAATTGCGAAACTCATTCATAACGTAAATTAAACTGTGAAAAATCAACAAAAGCTTGAGAAAACACTGGGGAACCGCCGGTACTTAGAAGGCAGGTGCGACATTTTTTATCAGGTCTGTGCATTTACTGCACAGACCGTGCGAAGATGATTCAAGAGTGAGCAAATTCCTATCTGCGAAGCAGATTTTATATGAATTTGCGAAGTACTGCGAAGAATGAGCAGTACCGTTGCGAGTGACACGTAGCGGAAGCGTGTTTTCGAAAATTTTGTTGATTTTGAACAATTTGAGATAGATTAAGGAGAGTTTGCAATCACCTAATAAATAATGTGAGGAGACAACATGCAATTACCATACACTGTAAAAGCCAAAAAAGCGATTGATATCGCCGGCAAAATGTCAAAATCATTACATCATAATTATATCGGAACCGAGCACTTACTGATTGGACTATTGAAGGAAAATTCAGGAGTAGCGGCAAAAATTCTGAATGAGAATGGTGTAGAGTTAGATAAAATTGTAGATCTGATCAAAGAATTGATCGCTCCGGCAGAGGGAACAGCAGTAGCAGAATCAGATGGTTATTCACCGAGAGCAGCAAAAGTTCTTGAGAATGCAGAGAAGGAGGCAGTCAGATTCCATGCAGATGCCATTGGAACAGAACATATTCTGATTGCCATGATCAAAGAGACAGACTGTGTTGCATCCAGATTACTGACAACGCTGTCCGTCAATATGCAGAAAGTCTTTGTGGACACTCTCATTGCGATGGGGGAAGATGCAAATCTTTACCGCGAAGAATTTCAGAATGGTCGTCCGGGAAAAAAGAAAAATAATGAGGGAACCCCGACGCTGGATCAGTATTCCAGAGATCTGACACAGCTTGCAACGGAAGGAGCACTGGATCCGGTGGTTGGACGTGAGGAAGAAATCCAGAGAGTGATTCAGATTCTAAGCAGAAGAACGAAGAACAATCCATGTCTGATTGGAGAACCGGGAGTTGGTAAAACGGCTATCGTGGAAGGAATCGCAGAGCGTATCGTATCCGGCCTTGTACCGGACTCTGTTCAGGGAAAAAGAGTGGTATCTTTAGACCTGTCCGGTATTGTGGCTGGTTCAAAATACCGTGGAGAATTTGAAGAGCGTATCAAAAAAGTGATTCAGGAAGTGACAAAAGCAGGAAATGTTTTGCTGTTTATCGATGAGCTTCACACAATCATCGGTGCCGGTGGCGCAGAGGGCGCGATCGATGCCTCTAATATTTTAAAACCTGCACTTGCCCGTGGTGAGATTCAGATCATGGGAGCAACGACAATCACAGAATACCGCAAATATGTAGAAAAAGATGCTGCACTGGAGCGAAGATTCCAGCCTGTGACGGTGGAGGAACCGGGCGAGGAACAGACAGTTGCAATTTTGAAAGGGCTTCGCGGTAAATACGAAGCACATCATCATGTAAAGATCACGGATGAGGCAGTCGAGGCGGCAGTCCGCCTGTCAGCGCGCTATATCAATGACCGTTTTTTGCCGGATAAGGCAATTGATCTGATGGATGAAGCAGCAGCAAGAGTGCGGTTTGGCGTGTCTAACCATACAGAGAAACTTGCGGAATTGAGAAATCAGATCACAGAAAAAGAATTACAGTTAGAGGATGCTCTGAGCAATTCCGATATTGCGCTTGCAAAACAGTGCAAGGAAGAAAAAGAAGCATTGGAAGCAGAGCTTGAGAAGCAGACAAAAAAAGCGCAGCGTGAGATCCGCAGAAAGAATCTGTCTGTCACAGAGGATGATGTGGCAGATGTTGTTTCCGGCTGGACAAAAATTCCGGTGAAGAAACTGGCAGAAGGCGAGGCAGCCCGCCTGAAAAAATTAGAGGCAACGCTGCACAAACGTGTCGTTGGTCAGGAAGAAGCTGTGACGGCTGTGGCAAAAGCGGTGAGACGTGGACGTGTCGGTTTAAAAGATCCGAGAAGACCAATCGGTTCGTTCCTGTTCTTAGGACCTACAGGTGTAGGTAAAACGGAGATTTCCAAGGCACTGGCGGAGGCTGTTTTCGGCAATGAACAGGCGATGATACGTGTTGATATGTCGGAGTACATGGAGAAACACAGTGTTTCTAAAATGATCGGTTCCCCGCCGGGATATGTCGGACATGAGGACGGCGGTCAGCTCAGCGAGAAAGTGCGCAGGAATCCGTATTCCGTGATTTTGTTTGACGAGATCGAAAAAGCGCATCCGGATGTATTTAATATTTTACTCCAGGTGTTAGACGATGGACATATCACGGATTCCCAGGGACGCAAGGTGGACTTTAAAAATACGATCATTATCATGACATCAAATGCAGGAGCACAGTCCATTGTGGAACCGAAAAAACTTGGTTTTGCATCTTCTGATGATGAAAAGCAGAATTACGAGCGCATGAAAAACAGTGTGATGGAGGAAGTGCGCAGGATTTTCAAACCGGAGTTCTTAAACCGTATTGATGAGACCATCGTATTCCGTTCACTGAACAAAAATGATATGAAACAGATCGTCACATTAATGTTGAAAGATCTGACAGACCGTTGTAAGAGCCAGATGGATATCACACTTCATGTGCGTGACAGCGTGAAAAATTATATTGTGGAAAAAGCATACGAACCGAAATATGGAGCAAGACCACTCCGCCGCAAAATCCAGAATGAGATCGAGGATCAGCTTGCAGAAGAAATCTTAGACGGCAAGGTGAAAAAGGGTGATGAAGTGATCGTCACTACGAAAAAGAATGCAGTTGTTTTTGAAGTAAAGGAACAGTAACACAAAAATAAAAAAATCCTTAAAAATGATGAAAATGCTGGCAATCGAAATGTAGTTGAGCTATAATGATTTTACAAAATTTTTACGGTGCAGCAGGCAGAGAAGGACTGTACCACAGGAGGAAAAGATGAGCGCTATTAGTGAATTAATTCGTTCAGAAGCAGATGGAACGATCAGTTTTGGAGATTACACTCTGGATGCAAAGGCAAAGCTTGATAACTTCGGGCATCAGGGAGATCTTTATAAGGTAAAAACTTACAAAGACATCACAAAGCTGGAGCGTAATGGTATGTTTGTTTATGAATCCGTACCGGGAACAGCGGCATATCATTTGAATGCAACGGACACAGGAATTTCTTTTTCCGTGGAAGGACCGGAAGATGCTCAGATCACACTGGAGTTAGAAGAAGAGACTGAGTATGAAATTACAGTGGACGGAGCAAGCGCAGGTAAGATGAAAACAAATCTCGGTGGCAAGTTAACCGTCAGTGTGGAACTTGGAGAGAAACCGGTAGAAGTTCAGATTCAGAAATGCTAAGAAATGATAAGGGGTTGTCAGAAACGGCAACTCCTTTTGCTGTCAATAAAGGAAGGTTTTATGGCAAAAGGAAAAACAAGTATTTTTTTCTGCCAGTCCTGCGGATACGAATCGTCCAAATGGATGGGGCAGTGTCCGGGATGTAAGGAATGGAATACATTTGTAGAAGAAGTGGTGGACAAAAAGAGTGCGGGCACACTGGCAAAGCAGAAAGCGACAGCGTCAGAGGCAAAGGTACTGCCTCTGTCCCAGATCGAGATGACCTATGACAAGCGTGTGTCAACAGACATGAAAGAATTAGACCGTGTACTTGGCGGCGGTATTGTGCAGGGTTCCATGGTGTTAGTGGGAGGCGATCCCGGAATCGGAAAATCCACATTGCTGCTTCAGGTGTGCAGGAATCTGTCGGAGCATAACATAAAAGTGCTCTATATTTCCGGGGAGGAATCTTTGCAGCAGATCAAAATCCGTGCGGAGCGCATCGGAAATTTCGGGGACAGTCTGAAACTGCTGTGTGAGACAAATCTTGACACCATAAAGGCAGTCATTGACCGGGAAAAACCGCAGATCGTTGTAATCGATTCCATCCAGACGATGTTTAACGAAGAGGTTTCCTCGGCACCGGGCAGTGTATCACAGGTGCGCGAGTCCACAGGTGTTTTGATGCAGATCGCAAAGGGAATGGGAATCTCCATTTTCATTGTGGGACATGTGACGAAAGAGGGAGTGGTGGCTGGACCGAGAGTGTTAGAACATATGGTGGATACCGTGCTTTATTTTGAGGGTGACAGGCATGCAGCTTACCGTATTTTAAGAGGTGTGAAAAACCGTTTTGGTTCCACAAATGAGATCGGTGTGTTTGAGATGCGGCAGGACGGTCTTGTGGAAGTGGAAAATCCGTCCGAATACATGTTGAGCGGTAAACCGGAGGGAGCGTCCGGCTCTGTTGTGGCATGTTCCATGGAGGGGACAAGACCAATCCTGTTAGAGGTGCAGGCGCTTGTGTGCCACAGCAATTTTGGAATTCCGCGAAGAACAGCGGCAGGAACGGATTTTAACCGTGTCAATCTTTTGATGGCGGTTCTGGAAAAAAGACTGGGCTTAAAGCTGGGTGACTGTGACGCCTATGTGAATATCGCCGGAGGAATCAAAATGAATGAGCCGGCAATCGACCTTGGCATTGTTCTTGCATTGATCTCAAGTTACAAGGACAAACCGATCGATGAGAAAACCATCTGTTTTGGCGAGGTCGGATTAAGCGGTGAGGTCCGCGCGGTAAATATGGCAGAACAGCGGGTGCAGGAGGCAAAAAAACTTGGCTTTGAGGTCTGTATTCTACCGGAGGTCTGCAGAAAATCCATGACAGAAGTAAAAGGTATCAAGCTGGTCGGTGTGAGCAATCTTTTAGATGCCATGAATTATCTGAAATAAAAAAATTGTATGAATTTTATAAAAAATAAAGGAAATTGAAAAATCCTGCCGAATAATAAAAATATGGAGATTTTATTGAAACGATTTTTTATATGGTGCTTCGGGAGAGACTGTCAGATATCAGAGAGGTGATACATATGACAATACGGGAAGAACTTGAAAAAATGGAGCGGGAAACATTAAGTCCTTATGCAACGCTCAGTGTGAACACGAAAGGCAGGGAACGCGAGGAAGAACAGTGCGATGTCCGACCTGTTTTTCAGCGAGACAGGGACAGAATCCTGCATTGTAAGGCATTCCGGCGGTTGAAGAATAAGACACAGGTTTTTCTGACACCGAAGGGAGATCACTATAGGACAAGACTTTCCCATACCTTAGAGGTATCGCAGAATGCGAGAACGATTGCGAAAGCGCTGCGTCTGAATGAAGATTTGGTGGAAGCGATCGCATTGGGACACGATATGGGGCATACGCCGTTTGGCCATGCCGGAGAGTATGTGTTAAACGAAATCTGTGAAGACGGATTCCGGCACAACGAGCAGAGTGTCCGTATCGTGGAAAAACTTGAGAAAAACGGTATGGGATTAAATCTGACTTGGGAAGTGCGGGACGGTATTTTAAATCATCAGTCTAAGTCAATGCCCCATACTTTAGAGGGAAAAGTTGTCCGCTTATCAGATAAAATCGCCTATGTTTACCATGACGTGGATGATGCGATCCGTGCAGAGATCCTGACGGAGGATGATATCCCGTTAGAGATCCGGAAAACACTGGGTTTTACAACAAAACAGCGTTTAAATACACTCATACATAACGTGATCATGAATAGTATGAACCAGGATGACATTCGGATGTCAGCAGATATTCAGGAAGCCATGTTTGAGCTGCGCCATTTTATGTTCGATCATGTATACACAAATCCAATTGCCAAGGGTGAGGAAGTGAAGGCTAAGGCAATGATCCGGCAGCTCTTTGGATTCTACAAAGACCACATTGAGTTTCTGCCGGAAAAATACCTCGCCATGCTTGATGAAGGGGAAAAGACGGAGCGTGTGATCTGCGATTACATCGCAGGTATGACCGACCAATATGCCATCACCAAATTCAGCGAATACTTCCTGCCGCAGGCCTGGCAGGTGGATGGATACTAAGCCAATATAGCCTGCGGCGTGGGAAGGTTGATGGGTATTATAGACAATTGCGAAACTCATAACGACCTAAATTGAATTGTGAGAAATTGACAAAAGACATGAAAGACATTGGGGAGCCGCCGGCACTTAGAAGGCAGATACAACGGTAAGTTGTGTCTGGCTTCTTAGTACCGTTGCGAGCGACACATAGCGAAAGCGTGTCTTGAATGTTTTTGTTAATTTTGAACAATTTAAAGAAGACTATGAGGAGTTTCGCAATTGGCTAATAGATATTAAAACGAAAGGAGGACACGCAGTATGCCATATTTTTCGGATGATATAATTGAAGAAGTGCGTTCCAGAAATGATATCGTGGATGTAATCGGACAGTATGTGCATCTGACGAAAAAGGGAAGCACCTATTTTGGACTGTGTCCTTTTCATAATGAGAAAACAGGATCGTTTTCTGTTTCTCCGAATAAACAAATGTACTACTGCTTCGGCTGTGGAGCCGGAGGGAATGTTTTCACGTTTATGATGCAGTATGAAAACTTTACTTTCGGGGAGGCAATGGAAGCCTTGGCGGATCGGGCAGGTGTTGCCCTGCCAAAGCAGGAATATTCTGCCGCACAGAAGAGAGAGGCAGATAAAAAACAGCGGCTGTTGGAGATCAACAAAGAGGCAGCCAGATATTTTTATACATTATTGAGGAATGACCGTGGAAAACATGCACTCGCTTATTTCCAGAAAAGAGAATTGTCTGAGGAGACCATGAAAAAGTTTGGTCTGGGATATTCGGATCAGTACAGTGATGACTTATACCGGTATCTCCGTTCCAAAGGGTATGAGGATGAGATCTTAAAAGAGTCGGGGCTTGTGACAATCGATGAGAGACGCGGCGGCTATGACAAATTCTGGAACCGTGCCATGTTTCCGATTATGGATGTCCACAACAAAGTCATTGGTTTCGGTGGCAGGGTGATGGGCGATGGAGAGCCGAAGTATTTAAACTCACCGGAAACACCGATTTTTGATAAGAGCCGGAATCTGTATGGACTTAATTTTGCAAGGACCACAAAGAAACCACAGTTTTTATTGTGTGAAGGATATATGGATGTGATCGCGCTGCATCAGGCAGGATTTGACAATGCGGTGGCATCGCTTGGAACTGCGCTGACGGCAGGGCATGCGAACCTGCTGAAAAGGTACACCAAGGAAGTGTATTTAACCTATGACAGTGACGGCGCAGGGGTGAAAGCTGCACTCCGGGCGATTCCAATCTTAAAGGAAGTAGGGATTACGACAAAGGTAATTAATATGCGTCCGCACAAAGATCCGGATGAATTTATCAAGGCTTTGGGAGCAGAGGCGTATCAGGATCGTATCGATCATGCAGAGAACAGCTTTATGTTTGAGATACGCATTTTAGAGCAGCAGTACGACATGAAAGATCCGGAGAGCAAGTCAGCCTTTTATCATGAAGTGGCAAAGAAACTCTGCTCCTTCACGGAAAAAATCGAGCGTGATATTTACGTTCAGGCAGTCGCGGAAAAATATATGCTGCCAACGCAGGATTTACAGCGGCTTGTCGGTAAATACGGAATGCAGATGGAAGGCATCCGAAAACAACCAACCCAGTTAAAAACCGGTATCAATGAGAAAAACGCCTCCGCCAGAGGAATCAAAAAAGAAGATGGGATGAAGCAATCCCAGAAACTTCTTTTGACATGGCTCATAGAGAATACCGGATTATATCATAAGATAAAAAAATATATCGAACCGAAGGATTTTACGGAGGAGATATATCATAAGGTAGCTGAATTATTATTCCGGCAGTTTGAGGAGAGCGGAGAAGCAAACCCAGCGAAGATCGTCAGCATGTTTCCAGATGAGGAGGCACAGAAAGAGATTGCGGCGCTTTTCAATGCAAGGATCCATGAGGTCGAGTCAAAAGAAGACCGGGAGAAGGCATTGAAAGAGACCATTATCCGCATCAAACAAAACAGTATCAAGTATCGGTCCGAGCATTTGGCACCGACAGATATGGCTGGTCTGATGCAGCTTGTAACAGATAAACGTGACCTTGAAGAATTGGAGAAATTGCATATTTCCATTGATTAGGGACAAAATAGTAGAAAACTTGAGAGGATGAAACAAAATGGCAAAAAAGACAGAAAAAGAGGTAAAGGAAACAAAAAAAGAAGCAGCAGTGATGGATGAAGCTGCAAAAGAAAAGTTTCAGCAGAAGTTAAAAGATCTGTTAGCCTTGGCCAAAAAGAAAAAGAACATGTTGGAATACCAGGAGATCAGCGACTTCTTTGCGGACATGCAGTTAGAGGCAGAGCAGTTTGATAAAATTCTTGATTTTCTGGAAGCAAACAATATCGATGTACTTCGGATCACAGATGATGATTCTGATGATGAAATTTTACTCGATGTAGATGATGAAGACGAGATCGAAGTGGAAAAAATCGACCTTTCCGTGCCGGATGGCGTATCCATTGAAGATCCGGTCCGTATGTATTTGAAGGAGATCGGTAAAGTACCTCTTTTAAGTGCAGAGGAAGAGATCGAGCTGGCAAAGAACATGGAAGCCGGTGCTGTGGCAAAGGAAAAAATCGCAATCTTAAAGAGCAGAGAAGAGAATGCAACGGAAGAAGAACTTGCAGAGATCAAAGAAGAAATTAAGAATTTGCAGAAAGATCTTGATGCAGGGGATGAGGCAAAGAAACGTCTTGCAGAAGCAAACTTACGTCTGGTTGTTTCCATTGCAAAAAGATATGTGGGACGTGGAATGCTTTTCCTTGATCTGATCCAGGAAGGTAACCTTGGTCTGATCAAAGCTGTGGAAAAATTTGACTACCGCAAGGGATATAAATTTTCTACCTATGCAACATGGTGGATTCGTCAGGCTATCACAAGAGCTATCGCAGACCAGGCGAGAACGATCCGTATTCCGGTTCATATGGTTGAGACGATCAATAAGCTGATCCGTGTTTCCAGACAGTTACTTCAGGAGTTAGGACGTGAGCCAAGTCCGGAAGAGATTGCAGCAGAGATGAATATGCCGGTAGAGCGTGTGCGTGAGATCTTAAAGATTTCCCAGGAGCCGGTTTCTCTGGAAACTCCGATCGGTGAGGAGGAGGACAGCCACTTAGGTGACTTCATTCAGGATGATAATGTGCCTGTTCCGGCCGATGCAGCCGCATTTACCCTTTTGAAAGAGCAGTTGGAGGAAGTACTTGGAACACTGACCGAGAGAGAGCAGAAAGT
>ERZ773103.4386-NODE-4386-length-10310-cov-11.753779_pt1 | contig 10310 bp, 10 predicted proteins | sample MGYA00511118_ERZ773103 | MGnify/ENA primary metagenome ERZ773103 (study PRJEB29015, sample SAMEA2737821) | human gut metagenome | biome: human gut; feature: human-associated habitat; material: faeces | place: China | collected 2012 ... | reverse complement strand
GAAACTTATCTTGTACTTTCGGCTGAATTTACGTGTCGTATAACCGAAACGCTATACCACACGTAATTTATTGAAACTTATCTTGTACTTTCGGCTGAATTTACGTGTCGTATAACCGAAACGCTATACCACACGTAATTTATTGAAACTTATCTTGTACTTTCGGCTGAATTTACGTGTCGTATAACCGAAACGCTATACCACACGTAATTTATTGAAACTTATCTTGTACTTTCGGCTGAATTTACGTGTCGTATAACCGAAACGCTATCTCACACGTAACTTCTTGAAGCCATTACGGATTATACAGTATTTCACTCTCCAGAATCCGTAATATCTTCCAAAATAACCAGCTTTATTCTATGAATTACGAAACATACAATATTTTCATTCCCATATTCCGTAATCACACACGAAATCACACTTTTTCTTCTATGAATTACGGAACGTGCAACTTTTTCATTCCCACATTCCGTAATCATTACAAAATAAATAATTATACTCATCCCCGAAGCACCTTTGCCCGAAGCAAAGAGTATACCTGACCCAAAGCATGAACGCTCCCATATTTTTTACTCAGAGCAAAAAATCTCAAAACTTTCTCCCCTATCCAAAGCACTATATAAAAAGAACTGTGCTTTAACAATTTTTCCTATATTTAGAATTATTGTTTTGCACAGTTCTTTTTATATATCACGTATTCTTTTTAATTAGTTAACTTATCAATTACATACTGATAAATTTCCTGACTACAGTCCTTGTCCTCCCATGTGGCACACATCTTTGATGCTGTTTCTTTGTCAGGTGTTGCTACGTTTACTTCAATAAGGGTGCTGTCCCCTTCTTTAACCTGACAGTGAACCACATAGTCGCCGTTAGATGCTCTGTAATAATCCGACACTGTTCCCACTTCATTTCTAAGCTCGTACTTATTATTCATAAGGAACATATCCACGTCATCCACTATTGGATTAGGAATCTTGTTCTCGAAGAATTTAAGACTTTCTCTTCCTTCTGAAGTTAAATGATAATATGAAGTATTTCTATTAACATTTAAGAAAACAAATCCATCCTCTATTAACTCACTTAACGATTTTTGAACAGTAAAGTAATTAGTGTATTCGTTTTCTAAGAAAAACTGTGAAATCTGAGAGTTAGTAAGTGGAAATTCAACTTTATTTAACATATGCATAATTATTAATTTGTATAATGTTTCAGCTTCAAGTGCCATTTTTATTCCTCCACTATTTCTTCTATAAGATCTAGTATTTCATCTTTTCCCTGTTTAGTCAATGCTGAAAATGTAAGTACTTTAGTTCCCGGTACAACATTTAATTCCGTCTTAATCATTTTTATGTGCTTCTGCAACTGGCTTCTCTTAATCTTGTCAGCTTTTGTGGCAATAATAATAGGTTCATAACCATTTGCCAAAATCCACTGATACATATTTACATCGTTAGCTGATGGCTCGTGTCTAATGTCAATTAGTAAGAAAACAGCTTTCAAAACCTGAGATTCGTGAAGATATCTTTCAATCATTTTTCCCCACTGTTCCTTAACTTTTAAAGACACATTTGCGTATCCGTATCCCGGCAAATCCACAAAATATAATTCTTTATTTACATTATAAAAATTTATAGTCTGAGTCTTTCCCGGCTGTGATGACGTTCTCGCCAATGCCTTTCTGTTCACTAATCCGTTAATTAATGATGACTTTCCAACATTAGATTTTCCTGCAAAAGCTATTTCACATAGTTGATTATCCGGTAATTTACTTGTAATACCACAGACTGTTTCAAGTTCTACATTTTTTATTATCATTTTTGCTCCTGTTCTACCAGTGCATTTTCAAGCACCTGTTCCATTTTTTCTACAAAAACTATTTCTAATCCATCAGTAATCTCTTTTGATATTTCTTCCACATCAGGCTTATTCTTTTTAGGAACCAAAACCATCTTTATGCCTGCATTCTTAGCTGCCAAAAGTTTCTCTTTTAATCCTCCAATCGGCATAACATTACCACGAAGATTAATTTCACCTGTCATTGCCACTGAGCATTTTACAGGTATCTTTGCCACAGCTGAAAGAATTGCCGTTGCCATAGTAATGCCCGCCGATGGTCCATCCTTTGGTACCGCTCCTTCAGGTACATGGATATGAATATCATTTTCTTCAAAAAATTTCTTGTCTACACCGTAGTCTGCAACAATACTTCTTACAAAGCTTAATGCAATATGGGCCGATTCCTTCATTACGTCACCTAACTGACCTGTTAACTTAAGAACACCTTTACCCGGCATTGTATTAACTTCAATCTGAAGAGTTGTTCCGCCAACTGCAGTCCACGCCAAACCTCTTACGATTCCAATATCGTCCTTCTCATTTGCCATATCAACTTCATACTTTTTACGACCAAGGTATTTTTCAATATTCTTTGATGTAACCTTTAAATGTTTCTTTTCTTTCTGAACTATATTTCTTGCTGCCTTACGACAAATCTCTGAAATCTCTCTTTCAAGTTGTCTTACTCCTGCTTCTCTTGTATAATTCTGAATTACTGTCTTAATTGCTTCATCAGTAATATTTAACTGACTTTTCTTAAGACCGTTTTTCGCATATTCCTTAGCTATTAAATGCTCCTTTGCAATATGGAATTTCTCGTTTTCAGTATATCCCTCAATTGGAATAATTTCCATTCTGTCAAGCAAAGGTCCCGGAATTGTATTAATATCATTTGCCGTAGCAATAAAAAGAACCTTTGACAAATCAATTGGTACTTCTATGTAATTATCCCTAAACTTGTAATTCTGCTCAGAATCCATTACTTCAAGCAATGCTGAAGAAGGATCACCGTGAACGCCTCTTCCAAGCTTATCTATTTCATCAAATAACATTAAAGGATTATTTGTTCCTGCCTGCTTAAGACCTGTTGCAATTCTTCCCGGCATGGCACCAACATAAGTCTTTCTGTGACCTCTGATTTCTGATTCATCATCCACCCCACCAAGACTTATTCTTACATATTTCTTATTTAACGCCTCTGCAACTGATTTTGCAATAGATGTTTTACCTGTACCCGGAGGTCCGATTAAACAAATAATCGGACTGTCACCCTTTGCACCTGTCAAAACCCTAACTGCCAAAAATTCCAAAATTCTATCCTTAACCTTTTTAAGTCCATAATGGTCTCTGTCAAGAATATCCTGAGCATTCTGCAAGTCCGGATTTTCCTCAGTTGTATTGTTCCAAGGCATTTCAAGCATTGTGTCAATGTAAGTTCTTAACACATTAGCCTCTGCCGCATTTCCCATTGTGCCTTTATATCTTGAAAGTTCCTTTAAAAGCTGTTCCTTTACTTCTTTGTCAGCATTTAAACTATGTATTTTCTCTTCAAGCTCCTCGGCTTCTGACATAAAATCGTCACCAAGTTCCTCTCTGATAACCTGCATCTGTTCTCTCAAAATATGTTCACGCTGGTTCTTGTCAAGTCGCTGTTTAACCTTATCAATAATTCCTGTTCTAATAAGAGCAATCTCATTTTCTTCCTTAAGGAAAGAAATAATCGTTCCAAACTGGCTTACAACATCATCTTCTTCCAAAAATGTCTGCTTAAGCTGGTACTTTACTCTAACTCTCATAAGAAGCTGTCTCATTAAGTTCTTAAGACTGCTTATATGCATTAAACTTCTTAGTGCATTTGCACTTAATTCGTGAGTTATATCATTATAATCTCTTATTGTGTCCTTAAGTTCTCTGACAAAGGCCTCTTCTTCGATTTCTGACAAGTTGTTTTCTTTCTCTTCAAGTAAATCAATTTTTCCCTGAAAATAGCCCTCTTCAAAATTAAATGCCAAAATCTGACCTTTTGATTTGGCTTCTACCATTACTCTTACAATATTGTCCGGAAGCTTATTTAACTGCTTAATTACAACAACTGTACCAATATTATATATGCCGTCAAAACCCGGTGTTTCTTCCACCGGGTTTTTTTGTGTAACAACAAATAAGTTCTTTCCAGCCAACATGGCAGTTTCAGCTGCCTTAATTGATGACTTTCTGCTAATGTCAAAATGAACGGTAGTTCCCGGTAATACTGTCAATCCACGAAGTGGTATTACAGGAAGTTTTAATATATTTTCTGACATGTATACTCCTTAATTATGCTGTCTTGTCTTTATTTTTCTTAGCTTTCTTCTTGCCAATTACTGAATTATATACTAATTCAGGATCTGCAAGTCCGTTAATAACATCTTCATTAACAATACATTCCTTAATTGTTTCATCTGAAGGTGTTTCGTACATAATATCCATAACTGCATTTTCAAGTATGGCTCTAAGACCTCTGGCACCTGTTTTTCTTTCTACTGCTTTCTTTGCAATAGTATTAATTGCCTCGTCTGTAAACTTAAGTTCCACACCATCTAATTCAAACAACTTCTTGTACTGTTTAATTAATGCATTCTTTGGCTCTGTTAAAATTCTTTCCAATGCTTTTTCATCAAGGAAATCAAGTGAAACAGTTACAGGAACTCTACCTATAAATTCAGGAATCAAACCAAACTTAGTAAGATCCTCAGGCATAACCTGCTTAAATAATTCATCTTCACTCTTGTCTGTTTTCTCTATAATCTGAGAATTAAATCCAATTGAGCCCTTATCCAATCTACGTTCAATAATCTTTCCAAGACCATCAAAAGCACCGCCGCATATAAACAAAATATTAGTTGTATCAATAGGAATAAGTTCCTGCTGAGGATGTTTTCTTCCTCCCTGAGGTGGAACACTTGCCTCTGTTCCTTCTAATATTTTAAGTAATGCCTGCTGTACGCCTTCACCTGAAACGTCTCTTGTAATAGACACATTCTCAGATTTCTTAGTAATCTTGTCAATTTCATCAATATAAATAATTCCATGCTGCGCTCTTTCAATATCATAGTCAGCAGCCTGAATAAGTTTTAACAAAATGTTTTCAACGTCTTCACCTACATATCCTGCCTCTGTTAATGTTGTAGCATCCGCAATTGCAAAAGGTACATTTAAGATTTTTGCCAATGTCTGTGCAAGATAAGTCTTACCTGAACCTGTAGGTCCTAATAACAAAATATTAGATTTCTGTAATTCAACATCTAAATCTTTTCCTGCCAAAACTCTCTTATAATGATTATACACTGCTACCGAAAGTACCTTCTTTGCAGCATCCTGACCAATAACATACTGATCCAAAAACTCTTTAATTTCCTTTGGCTTAAGTAAATTAATCTCTTCTTCTTCTGCTACATTGTTTCTGTCGCCATAAACTTCTTCTTCAATAATTCCTGCGCATATTTCAACACACTCATCACAAATAAAAGCTCCGTCAGGACCGGCAATCAGTCTTCTTACCTGGTCTTCTGTCTTTCCACAAAAAGAACAGCTAAACTTTTCTTTATTAATATTTGCCATAAATACCCCTTAACTTTTTATATAAAATTATTTAATAAAAAACATTTCTTTTATTTTTATTAAATAAAAGGACAATAAGACACCACAAATGCGGTGCCTTATCTTCTGGAAAATTATTTTATCTGTCCTTAATTACTTCGTCAATTAATCCATATTCCTTTGCTTCATCTGCTGATAACCAGTTATCTCTGTCAGTGTCTTTTTCTACTTCCTCAACCGGTTTTCCTGCATTATCTGCAAGAATCTGATTTAATTTCTTCTTTGTCTTTAAGATGTGCTCTGCTGCAATCTGAATTTCAGTTGCCTGTCCCTGAGCGCCACCTAATGGCTGATGAATCATAACTTCTGCATTAGGTAATGCGTATCTTTTTCCTTTTGCACCGCTTGATAAAAGGAATGCACCCATGCTGGCAGCCATTCCGATACAAGTTGTTGACACATCACACTTTACATAGTTCATTGTATCATAAATTGCCATACCTGCTGTAACTGATCCTCCAGGACTGTTGATATACATATGTATATCCTTCCCCGGATCCTCAGATTCAAGGAATAACAACTGTGCTACAACTGTACTTGCAACTGCATCATTAATCTCTTCACCTAAAAATATAATTCTGTCTTTTAATAATCTTGAATAAATGTCGTATGAACGTTCTCCTCTTGAATTCTGTTCAATGACATAAGGTACTAATGCCATATTCAATACCTCCTAATATAACTTAAAACTATTTTGCTTTAGAAGTTACAAACTTAGCAGCCTTTTTTAAGCAAATGTCATTTCTAAGGTTCTTCTTATCATCGTCTGACAATAACTCTGCAACCTTTTCTTTTTCCATCTGATATCTTGTCGCCATATCTTCTAATTCTTTTTCGAATTCTTCATCTGTAGCTTCAATCTTTTCAGCCTTAACTACTTCTTCAAGAACTAAGCTTGATTCGATTCTAGCCTTAGCCTGTGGCTTAACCTGTTCTAATAACTGTTCTACAGTTGAACCTGTAAACTGCATATACTGGTCAAATGAAATACCCTGCATAGCAATGTTCTGAGCAAATTCTTCAACCATCTGCTGAGCCTGTGCTTCGATCATCTTTTCAGGAATGTCCATTTCTGAATTCTTAACGATTTCTTCGATTACTTTGCTTTCTTTTTCTGCTGCTGCAGCTTCCTTCTTCTTAGCTACAAGATCTTTCTTAATGTCAGCCTTGTATTCAGCTAATGTATCAAATTCTGAAACTTCCTGAGCAAATTCATCATCTACCTTTGGATATTCCTTAACTTTGATTTCCTTAATTGTTACTTTGAACATTGCTGGCTTTCCTGCAAGTTCTTTTGCCTGATATTCTTCAGGGAATGTAACGTTAACTTCAACTTCTTCTCCAACCTTCTTACCAACAAGCTGGTCTTCAAATGTATCAATAAATGAATGTGATCCAATTGTTAATGGATAATCTTCTCCCTTTCCACCTTCAAATGCAACACCATCTACGAAACCTTCGAAATCGATAGTTGCCTGATCACCTTCTTCAATAGCCTTATCATCTGCTGCTACAAGTCTTGCATTCTGTTCTTTAATCTTATCAAGTTCTGCGTTAACTTCTTTAGCTGTTACTTTTGTATCTGCCTTTTCAACCTTGATTCCTTTATATTCGCCAAGCTTAACTTCAGGCTTTAATGTTACTTCTGCTTCAAAAACAAATGGTTTGCCTTTTTCAATCTGTGTAACACTGATTTCAGGACGAGCAACGATTTCTAATTCACTTTCAGCTGCTGCATTAGCATAAGCTTCCGGAATTAAGTCATTTGCTGCTTCTTCGTAAAATACGCCTGCACCATACATCTTTTCGATCATAGCATAAGGAACTTTACCTTTTCTGAATCCAGGAACATTAAATTTGTTCTTGTTCTTCTGGTAAGCTTTCTGAATAGCCTTATCTAATTCTTCAGCTGGTACTTCAATTGTAAGCTTTGCTGTGTTATTTTCTAACTTTTCTACCTGTAAACTCATTCTAATATTTCCTCCTTAATATACAAACGGGTCTGAGTTAAGCCCATTTAATTCACTCTGCTTTGTACGTCAGGGCATAGTACCCCCCTATGACGCAGTAAATAATTATAACACGAATAATTTATATTGTCACTATTTTTCTTAAAACTATTTCACTCCATCATATTGTATAGCCTTTGCGACTTCACCTGCTGTTTCTTCATCAACTAAATAACTAATAATTTCAAGTCCCATTTCAAGGGCAACGCCAAGTCCTTTACCTGTTATGAAATTGCCATCTCTTACTACTCCACCGCCATAGTTATTACATTCCATCTGATCCTCAAAAGAAGGATAGCTTGTAGCATTCTTATCTTTAAGCAAACCTAAATTACTAAAAACTGTAGGTGCCGCACAAATAGCTGCAAGTAATTTTCCCTGATTGTTATATTCTACTATCTCATCAGCAAGCTTTTCACATGCTCCTAAATTAGTAGTTCCAGGCATCCCACCTGGAAGGAAAATGCAATCTCCACTACTAAAGTCTATTTCATTAATATTTTTGTCAGCATACAATTTAATGTTATGTGAGCTTTTCACCAGTAACTCATCCTTAATTGAAACTGTAACCACATTCAGCTTCTTAGTTCTTCTTAAAAGGTCAATTACCATTAAAGCTTCCACTTCTTCCATTCCATCTGCAAGAAACGCATAAACTGTCTTCATTTTTTGCCTCCTTATACAATTACAAAACTAATGATAATTATAACATAGGTCCATATTATGTCCAAGTTGTAAAAATTTTTTTATTTATTTATAAGTTGTATGTTGCAATCACAGTAAAACCACTCTAAAATGATTATTATAGTAACTGAATAAACTTTTTTAGATAATAAAAACTATTATCTGCTATTTAAGAAAGGACTGATTATCTTATGGAAATTGAAAGAAAATACATTCCAAAGACTCTGCCTGAAAACCTTGCCCAGTACAAGCATCACAAGATTGAACAGGCATACCTTAACACCGCTCCTGTCGTTCGAATCAGGAAGCAAGATAATGAATACTTTCTCACATACAAAGGTGGGGGAATGATGGCACGGGAAGAATACAATTTGCCATTAAACGAAAAAAGTTACAATCATCTTTTAACAAAAGCTGACGGAAACATCATTACAAAAACACGATATTATATTCCAATTCACAATGGCCTTACCGCTGAACTTGACATTTTCGAAGGTAAGTTTACAAATATGACTCTTGTGGAAGTTGAGTTTTCCTCAATTGATGAAGCCAATAGCTTTAATCCGCCTGAATGGTTTGGAAAAGATGTTACACATGACGGACGTTTTCATAACAGTTATCTAAGCCAGATTGACTGCTGTCTTGGAAAGTAAATTATTATGCAAAATCAATAAGGGCTATTAAAAGTTAAATGAACTTTTAATAGCCTAAAAAAGTACTTGATTTTATATTGGTCTTTTGGTAATATATGACGGTAGCGTTTTCGAGACGCCCACGCGGGTGTGGCGGAATTGGCAGACGCGCTAGATTTAGGTTCTAGTGTCCCCGACGTGCAGGTTCAAGTCCTGTCACCCGCAGTAGTTTTTAAAAAGTCGAATCTTGTTAAGGATTCGGCTTTTTTGTTGTATTTTTCTCTCCCATAGCACAGCCTTATATAATTTCACCTAATCAAAAGCCATCCCCCTGCCATTCTAAAAGCCTTCCTAATTTCTCTATAATCTAATTTGTTCATTTCAACAACTCTCTACATAAAAACTGCCCCACAGAAGTTTAATCTCACTTCCATAGGGCAATTACCTTTACGTCTTTTCCCGGCTCTTTACTCACTTTTCTCTTTCAACTTATCCACGCACTCCACAACCATATTTTTTGCTGTATCAAAATCTGTCTTTCCTGTATTAATACAAATGTCATATCCACGTGAATCGCCCCATTTATTTCTGCAATAAAAATTATGATATGTCTTTCTAATTTTATCCATTCGCTTCATCTTGTTTATTGCCTGCTTTCTGTCTAAGCCTTCCCTGTCCATAACTCTTGCTATTTTACTTTCACGGTCACCTGTTATAAAAACACTTACAAGATTAGGATTGTAAGCTAGAATCTCATCTGCACATCTTCCAACAATTACAAAAGACTCTTCTGCATCAGCCTTGTTCTTAATAAACTCAAACTGCTTCATTGCAATCTCCTGCTCTATTGGAATATTTCCGCCTGCATATGGCAATGGCATAAATCCGAAGTTTACAGGCTTTTCATCGTATTTCTCCAACGCCTTCTCACTATATCCTTCCTTTCTTGCCATCTCCTCCAATAATTCCTTGTTAAAAATTGGAATGTCATAATGCTCTGCTATTTTCTGAGCCACAATATGTCCTCCGCTGCCGAATTCTCTACCTACAGAAATTATAATTTGTTTCATAATCGTGCCCTCCTCGTCCAAATATCTTACGTAAATTATACCATATTTAGACGAAAAAAAAAGATGTAAGAAAAATCTTACATCTTTCAGTGAGCCACTGGGGAATCGAACCCCAGACAACTTGATTAAAAGTCAAGTGCTCTACCATCTGAGCTAGTGGCCCATAATTATATGAGTTATTTATTTGCTAACCCTAGCTGGGCTAGCTGGATTCGAACCAGCGAATGCAGGAGTCAAAGTCCTGTGCCTTACCGCTTGGCGATAGCCCATTATAAGGTGGGTAGAGGGATTCGAACCCTCGGCCTCCAGAGCCACAATCTGGCGCGCTAACCAACTGCGCCACACCCACCATAGCCAGGACAACCTGACAAACGTGCCCGAAGGGATTCGAACCCCCGACCCACGGCTTAGAAGGCCGTTGCTCTATCCAGCTG
>ERZ773103.4385-NODE-4385-length-10315-cov-3.088499_pt1 | contig 10315 bp, 10 predicted proteins | sample MGYA00511118_ERZ773103 | MGnify/ENA primary metagenome ERZ773103 (study PRJEB29015, sample SAMEA2737821) | human gut metagenome | biome: human gut; feature: human-associated habitat; material: faeces | place: China | collected 2012 ... | reverse complement strand
AGCACGATAGCGGAATGGATTTAGCTTTCCGATATTTTCTCCGCTGGTATCGGTCAGACCGGTCTGTTTTCCCCATATTTAAAACGAGCATTACCTCTATTAGAAATATAATACTTGTTTTTAATGAATATGCATGGAACTCATCTTTTCCATTTACCCATATACTCACCACATAGTAATTAATAATAACACACAGAATCAAATCTACACCTGTACCAAATTTTCCCCATATTACTTTCATACAATTTTCTCCTCGTTATTTCTTTCGACTGTGCAATATTCGCACCACTTGTATCCATGGTATTTACCAGTTCTCCCCCTGCATCGTAAGAATAGTTTACTCCCTGCTTTCCATCGCTGTCAATCCGTCCGATGACATCGTTTTGCAAAGATGGGATTTTATACTCTTCCCCCGTAAAAACAATATGCTTTATGGCAGTTGATCCATCCCGCTCCCGACAGCAGTCTGCCCCAGCTTTTGTTTCTGATTTCTGTGATCGTATAGCTTCCCTGGTCTTTGATGACTCCCACCACCGGGTATTCTACTCCGGGACCTGTGCGGATGTTGAGCGCCGGGTCTGTTACACGGTAGATGCCGGGATTGTATTCACTTTTCTCACTGCCGTCTTCTGTTTCCCGAATCAGACGCTGGAACCGCTCCCAGTCTCCCCGCTTCTGAATCTGGGACGGGCAGTTTTTGCTGCAGATGTCGTAATGCCGGTAAACTGCATCTGATGGAATCCCCGTCTCGTTCATCAGGTTTTTCACCAGCTCCACCGTATGTAAAAATGCGGTTTCGTAATCATATCCTTTCTGCACGCACATCTCAACCGCGATGCTGTTCCGGTTTCCATATCTGCCGAATAGATTTTTACTTCCATAATTTCTCCCGACATGCCAGCATCCTCTGCTGTGCGGCGCAGCCTGATAAGCGATCTCCCCGTCATCTACGTAATAATGCGCCGACATAATCTGAAAATTTCCCTGGTACTGCGCTCTTGCATGCGCGCGGGCATCGGCTCCGGCGGCAAAATTGTCTGTATTGTGTACCACAATACACTGCGGATGATTTTCCGACCATGTATTCTGGTTGCTACAATAGCTTCTGTCAACCCTCATTTACTCTGCTCCTCCTTTCTCAGCACATCAATCCTTGACCGCAGAACCTCAGGGATTTTCACACCCATCAGCCCTGCATTTTCCAAGATCGAAACCGCTTCATTTAAAATAAATCCAATGCAGACGGCATCCCGCAGGTAATTCGTCTGTGTGAGCTGATCCAGTTTTTCCGCGACCAGCACAAAGAACAGCATCATCCCTTTTCTGCAAAGCCCTTTCCATCCCGCACGGCTCTCCAACGTTCCGTTTTCAGATTTCGGACTCTTTTTAAAAACAACAGGAAGCAGAACACCTCCTGTGATCCAGTCAATTGCCATGAAGCAGACCAGCGTTTCCAGCGCAGCATCCCAGCCTCCAAACTGTGCCGCAAGGAAGCTGCCTGCTACGGCAAGGATCGTGCGATAAATTGATTTCATTGGCATTTCCTTCTTTCTTTTTCTAAATTTGCATATAAAAAGGGAAGTGGCTGGTAATTCGTGGATCTTACGGCCACTTCCACTCTTTTTGTATGTTATTTACTTTCCGTATACTTGACACCGTATGAAGTGAGGAGTTCACAAAATTCGTCGGCGCTGAGCGGTATGATTCCCCAGCCCGGTCCGCGGAACTTGTCGAATATCATGATACTGGTAAATGGGTGATAGGTACACCAGAACAAACTGTCATCTTTCTGTTTCGATATGTTGAAGAAAAAATGATCATTGTATCTTTGTATCACAGTAAAATCTTCCCATTCTATCTTTTTTTCATAGCCCCAAAAAGATAACATTATTCCCCATTCATAAATATAAATTCGTTTTAGTAGAAATGTCACAGTTCCATAAGCTGCTATGCTTAAAAAGAACATTATTCCTAGAAACACTATGATACTTGTTTTTAATGAATAGGCGTGGAACGCATCTTTTTCATTTACCCACAGGCTCACCCACCAATAACTACTAATAGCACACACAATCAGGTCTACGCCGGTACCAAATTTTCCCCATACTACTTTCATACAATCTTCTCCTCGTTATTTCTTACGCTTTGCCTTTGTACAAAACTATTTTTCTTCGCGCAAAGGCATCTTAAAACTTTTCTATCTAAGCGCTGGAAGTCCTATATTTTGCATTTTTCTGGAAATTGCAGGCTTATTACTCTGCCAGTTCTTCTTTTTCCCCCCAACTTTTTTTGTACTAAAGTTGATGTTGCTGTTTTTCTTAAGTGTTGATCCATTTTTATTTGCCTGTTTCTTGGGTTTTCCAAACACTCCATCCAAAACACCGCTTTTGGGATAGCTCAGTAATGGAGACTGAAAAAAGTCTGTAAAAGCACCCAATGCATTCTCAATAGTTTCATTTTTTACATATGCGTTATACGTTTTAGGTTCTAACAAGGTCATTATAGCATCGTAAAATCCTGCCCCCATTGCTCTTGCCATATCTCCTGATTCCTGATACTCTAAATATCCTCCTTTCAAACCACTTACTACTACTGAAAAGATAATTCCTTGGCTATCTCCCAAAACACTACTGATTGCACTTTCTATGGCCACCTCTGCAATTCCTTCTAAGGTTACTTTCTCATTCGCCATTCCGCACTGTACCGCATATACAAATACATCTTTTAAGATATTCCATGCTACTTTTCTGGGATCGATTCCTGGGAATGCCAGCATTAAAATTCCAAAATCACCATCATCATCTACCGCATTCACCGGATTGTTGCAACAGTACACATAAAGGTTCTTTCCATTCATGCTAAACATTTTCGCTTTTACAGCATCAAAGTTGTCCGCACAAAGGAATCTGCACAATTCCGGATCATAATAACGGCTGGCGGTGACATAGAGTTTGGTATCGTCATCGTAGCAGTAAGCACGATAACGGAATGGGTTTAGTTTTCCGATATTTTCTCCGCTGATATCGGTCAGACCAGTCTGTTTTCCCCATGCATCGTAAGAATAGTTTACTACCTGTTTTCCATCGCTGTCAATCAGTCCTATGACATCATTCTGGCTGTTGTACAAGTAATAATACTCTTTTTCTCCCTTTTTCAGCATCAGCGGGGATTTATCCGCACCGTAAACAAACTGAACCAGTACATCTCCATACTTCGTTCCCATCAGTTTGTTTCCGCACCAGTAGTTCTTATGGCTGATTCCGTTCAGGTCTTTCCACTGGACTCTGTGTCCTTCGCTGTCGTAATGGTAAACTGCTTTCTTTCCGTTTAAGGTCAGACTCTGCAGCAGGCTTCCTCTGTACCAGGTCAGTGTTCTTCCCTGATAAGCTGTAATGTTGCCGACCGCATCATAGGAAATGCTGCTGCCATTATAGGAAATAAGCTGATCTTTCCATCCTGAAGCACGGTAGGTAAGCAGATCTGTCTTTACCGCATTGCCCAGTGTTCCCGTTGTATAGGAATACTCTTTTCTGGACGTCATATTCATTCCGGCATCGTAGGTATACGTAATACTCTTATTTTCCCATGCAGAATCCACACGGGTCAGTTCACTCAAAGCATTATACATATATTTTACTTTCTGAACACCATTCTCGGAAATCGTAACAATATTTCCTACTGCGTCATAAGTAAAGGACAGTTTCTTTCCGTTATTGTTGATTTCTTTGAGAAGCAAGGTTGTAATTCCTGCTTTTCTTCCCGGCACAAAAGTGTACCTGTTCTTTCTGCAATGCAGATCGGCATGGAACTCGCAAAAAGACAGCCTGCTGCCTGATGGATTGACTCCATTCTTAAGGCAGTAGGCTGTCTTTTCCGCTATACCCGCTCCACTAATAGCTGCTGCATCGGTGTGAGTGTTTCGGTTTTCAGTTCATTTAATTCCCTGATCTTATCTGTCGTCGTATAGAATTTCTTTGCGATATCCCACAGGGTATCCCCCGGCTTGACGAAGTAGCAGGTGATGCCCGGGAGGCTCTGCAGTTCTTCCGGATCTCGGTCTTTTTCTTCGACGTACTGCATTACCATCTCTTTTCTGCGGCGGAAGACGAGGGCGTTCAGGTTCAGTACGACTTTGGCTTCGATGTCGCTGCTGTCCGGCATGGTTGTGGAGAGCTGGTCAATGGAGGACTGGAGTTCGTAGCGGCAGTCCGGTCCGATTCCCGGGACTTCGATGGTGTGGCGGAAAGGGAGGGCGGTTTCGGCGGCGTAGAACGGCATTTCGTCGTCACTGACCACGTAGAGCGCCCTGAGTTCCACCACACCGGTTACTTCGATGCCGTTTTCTACGTTTCTTTCCTCGTCGATCTTGATTTTGCCGTCGCTGTGGCAGATCTGCAGAATTTTATTTTTCGGCACGCGCATCTGCAGTTTGTCGGTCAGGCGGCATTTGGAGGAATTGCGGATCAGAAGGCTCTCCAAAGTCTCCTCCTGCACTTTTGGAATGCATTCTCGGTGCGGATGGTAAACGTCCTGCAGAAGTGATACGGTTTCTTCCTGATACAGACAGATGTCAAGTTCGAGTACGGCCTCCGCCTGCAGGACCCGCTCCTCGCCGTCGGAATCGGGCTGGATTTCGAGTGTGGTCTGGCCGAGTGTGCTTTCGATCCGCGGGATCATCTCGGAGATGCAGCCCTGGCATTCCACTTCTGCCTGGAACGGGAGCGCCTGCTCCACCCACTGCAGCGGGTGATCCTCCTCGCCGTCGCTGTACAGACAGAAGACAAAGAGTTCTCCCTGCGCACTGACCCGCCCCTCTTCAGAGCGGAGATCGAGACCGCGCACTTCCAGATCCTGCCAGAGAATCTCGTGCAATTCCGGCTTGCCGGACGGAATCGTAAGCTCCTTTTTGACACGCAGCACATCTTTTTTCTGCACTGCAAGCTCAACCACGCGGTATTCTTTCCGCTTCACCGCGACGTCGCTCTCCCCGCGGATTTCCATCGGCACGGCAAGGTCGCACAGTTCCTCGATCCACGCGTGCAGCGTGACGATCGCGCGCACGCCCAGCTTCCGCGAGTTGATGAGATGCAGGTTCAGATCTTCCACTTCCCAGGTGATGCAGACCTTGTCGCCCCCTGTCAGACCATCGAGATGGATCGTCTCGTCGATCGGAAGCTCGCCGGAGAGCTGGCAGATCAGGCGCCGTTCGCCGTCGGAGACGTACAGCAGATGAAAGGTGAGGCCGCCGAATACACGCGCTTTTCCTTCCGAAATCTGCACATCCCCGATCGTCACCTCGCCTTTTTTCTGAATCATCCGCCCCACATCGGGCCGTGCGTCCGGCACATTGTAGTCCTCATCAAACGTAATCTGTGACACCGCTTCGCTTTTTCTGCTGATCTGATGCAGAATCTTTTTTACAAAATCCATAAGGCTCCTCCCACTCTAATCCTCAAATACGACTGAGATTCCCGCCGCCGCTTTCGTTTTCAGCACGACGTAAGGGCAGGAGGCGGCGCCTTTCTGCTCCTCCTTTGCGGCAGGTCCGACGAGTTTTGTCCGCACGAAAACGGCGTTTTCCGATTTCGATACTTCTTCGATCTGTATGGAAAAGCCTCCGCTTTTCTGCTTTCCGTAGCCGCGCAGTATGTAGAGATCGTCCCCGCTCTCGTACGCCATCTGGAACGCGGATTCTTTTTTCCTGCGCAAAATCTGATCGATTTCCGGCGGAAAATCGCCCGGCTTTACAATCGCATACGACAGTTCTTTCCGCTCGCCCTCGCTCACATCTGTGATCCGGCACGATGCCAGGAGCATCAGGATCACCGCCGCCAGAAGAACTCTTCCCCGTCTCTTTTTCTTCATCATTCCAAACGCCGCTTCCTGCTCTTTCTATCCATTGTATGACGGGCCGCAGTCTTCTATGACGCAAAATCTTTTTCCGAAAAAGACGAAAGTTATTGCAACCCGCCCCATATATGACGTATACTGAAAAGTACGCAATAATTGAATATCACTATTTTTACCAAGAGGAGAAAAAGATTCATGATTCGTTTTATTCTGGTCATTCTGACCGCTTTTCTGTATCTGATTCTGTCGATCCCGGTGCTTCTTGTTCTGCTTCTGATCCGGAAGAAAAAGCCGGAGGTCTGTGACAAGGTAAGCCGCTCCCTGATCCGCTGGATTTTTCGCGTAATTCTGTTTTTTTCCGGCACGAAGATCACCGTAAAAGGTCAGGAAAATATTCCGAAGGACCGGGCTGTTCTATACATCGGCAATCACCGCAGCTATTTCGATATCCTTGTAACCTATACAACGGTTCCGGGTTCCTGCGGATTTGTCGCCAAAAAAGAACTTTCACGCATTCCGCTGTTAAAGAACTGGATGGAACTCATCCACTGCCTGTTTCTCGACCGTTCCGACATCAAGCAGGGTCTGCAGATGATTCTCTCCGGATGTGAGGAGATCAAAAGCGGCACTTCCATCTGTATCTTCCCGGAAGGCACCCGCGGCAAAACACCAAGCGAGCTGGAGCTCGGCGAATTCCACAACGGTTCATTCAAGATGGCAACAAAGACCGGCTGTCCGATCATTCCGCTTTCCATCTCCGGTTCCAGAAATATTCTGGAAGCACACTTTCCGAAGATCCGCGCCACACACGTTACTGTGACGTACGGCAAACCGATTCTTCCGGGCGAGCTTACGAAGGAAGAGAAAAAAGAGATTGGAAATTATACGAAAAACATTCTATTAGAACAATTGAAAGAAAATGCTTGAAAATGCCAGACCCCTGCGATATAATAAATATATAAAAAGAAAGCACCCACTCCAAAGTGGATGCTCTCGAGAAAAGGGTTAAATGTTCTTACGAACACCGCCTATCCCGTTTGCCGACGGGGTAGGCATTTTTATTTTCGCTTATTTCTCTTATCGAGAAAGGTAAGCAACGCAATGATGAAGCCTCCGAAGGAAATCAGTAAAGCTAAGATTCCCAGAAAAACCATAATAATTTCGTATGCTGTCATTTACGCCACCTCCCTTCCTATGTATTCATTAGCTCGGGAGGCTACCACCCTGTCATGGGTACTTTCCAGTTTAAAATTTTATCATAATTTCTGTGCTGTTTCAAGCATCTCCACAATCTTTCCATATTCCATAAAATGCGATGCCTTTACCAGAATCTGATCGCCGTCCTGTAAGAGCTTCGGCAGTTCTGCCATCAGGCTCTCGCGGTCTGCGAAATGGCGGATTTCCAGTTTCGGGTCTGCCTCTTTTGCCGCTTTTGCAAGATGCTCGCAGAGCGGTCCCGCACAGTAGAGGGCGTCAATGCCGCAGGTTCCGGCGTGTGTGCCGACTTCGGCGTGAAGTGCTGCCTCATCGGTTCCAAGCTCGCCCATATCGCCGAGTACAGCCACTTTTCTTCCCTTCGCCTCTTTCAGAACATCGAGAGATGCCTTCATCGAAACCGGGTTTGCGTTGTAGCAGTCATCGACAACGGTGTATTTTCCTGTCTCGATGATGTGGAATCTTCCGCTCACCGACTGCAGTGTCTCGATTCCCTGTTTGATCTGCTCCAGCGTCAGCCCGTACGTGCATCCGACTGCGGTTCCGGCCAGCGCATTGTAAACCATATGGCGTCCCGGAATCGGAATCAGTGCAGAAAAGCTCCCCTGCGGGGTATGAATCCGGCAGGAAATGCCGCGGAAGCCCTGGCTCTCGATCTCATCGGCATAATATTCGTTCTTTTCATCCAATCCGAAATGAACCGGCTTGATGCCGTGAACCGTTCCAACAGTAGACAGCTTATCATCGTCCCCATTGATGATAATGTGCCCGTTCTCACGCAGATGATCAAAGATCTCGGTTTTTGCCTGTAAAATACCATCTCGCGTCTTCAGATTTTCCAGATGGCACCAGCCGATATTCGTGATGACTGCAGTCTCCGGGCGCGCGATCTTCGCCAGACGGTGCATCTGGCCGAAATCGTCGATTCCCATCTCGAGAACCGCCATCTCATCCTCCTCGCGCAGGCGGAAAACAGTAAGTGACAGTCCCAGCTCATTGTTAAAGTTCGCATCCGTTTTCAGCACACGGTATTTCTGCGCCAGCACCGACGCGATCGTCTCCTTTGTACTGGTCTTTCCAACACTTCCCGTAATGCCGACAACCGGAATATTGAGCTGCTGCATATAGTATTCTGCCATTGCTTTAATGGCCTCCATGGAATCCTTCACGAGGATATACGGGCATGGCGGTGTTTCAAGTTTCTGCTCGGAAATGACAGCAAGTGCGCCCTGGGAAGCCACGTTCGGGATAAATTTATGGCCGTCCACACGCTCACCCGGAATTGCAACGAAGAGGCTTCCCTCTCCCGCTTTCCGGCTGTCCGTCACGATATCCGTGACTTCCGCTGTTTTCTTTTCTTCCGATCCGAAGTAGATTCCGCCGCACACCTCTGTGATGTGCGCAAGTGTCATATTTTTCATGCGTTGTTACCTCTTTTTCTGAGAGAAAGCTGGATCAGCAGCTCGCAGAGTTCCGGATAGGAAATGCCGAGTACCTGTGCCTCCTGCGGCAGAAGGCTGGTCGGGGTCATGCCCGGAAGGGTGTTTGCCTCGAGGCAGTACATTCTTCCGTCCTTGCGCATCATAAAGTCGAGACGGCAGTAGTTTTCGATACCGAGAGCGGCAGCGCCGTCCTCTGCGTGCTTCTGCATTTCTTTCGTCTGCTCCTCCGTCAGTACGGCCGGGCAGGTATCAACAGTAGCTCCGGCTTTGTATTTGTTCGTGTAATCATAGAAGCCTTCGATCGGTGCAATCTCGATGATCGGGTAAGCCTTTCCGTCTACCACGCCAACGGAGAACTCTCTTCCCTCGATATACTCCTCAACGACAACCTCCGGTTCGTAGGAGAAAGCATCCTTCATAGCCTGCCAGTATTCTTCGTTCGTGTGTGCAATATAGACACCGACACTGGAACCGCCGCAGCACGGTTTTACGACAACCGGAAGCTCCAGGCCAAAGCCGGACAAAGGCTCGCTCTCCTGGCCTTTTTTCAGGGTCACGCCGTTCGGGGTCGGCACATGGTGTGCACGGAAGAACTGTTTTGTGATGGATTTGTCCATTGCGAGGGCGCTGCTTAAATAGCCCGTTCCGGTATACGGAATGCCGAGCAGATCGAACGTAGCCTGTTCCTTTCCGTCCTCTCCGTTTGCGCCATGCAGGGCAAGGAAAACAACATCCGCTGCCTCGCAGAGTTCCAGTACGTTCGGTCCGAAAAATCTGCGGCGGGATTCGATCATTTCGTTTAATCCTGCATCAAAGCTGTGCATATATTCTGCTGCTTTGTCTATATCGTACGCCTCCTCTGCAAATACATCTTCCAGGTTCCCCTTCACATCGATACCGCAGAAAACGTCTACCAGAACTGCCTGATGGTTTTTCTCGCGGAGTGCCTTGCAGACCATAGTTCCCGATGTAATGGATACCGAACGTTCCGTGCTGGTTCCTCCAGCTAATACTACTATTTTCATCTATCAAAATCTCCTTTATTTGATGTGCTTCTGCTGTGATGCTTAAGCGTTTTTCCTACAGGCTGTTTTTCTGTGTAGGCTGCGGCCCGGTTACATCATCCAGGCTATAGTATACGATAACCGGGTCACCAATTTCAATAGCATTGAACACTTTTTCTGCTTCTGTGTATGGGGTATTCACACATCCGTGGGATCCGTTCGTCAGATAGATGTCCCCGCCGTACTCGGTACGCCAGCTCGCATCGTGGATTCCGACGTCGCCGTTAAACGGAAGCCAGAACATGACATGGCTCGGATAGAGCTTGAAATCACAGTCACTTTTCTTCGCATCCACTGCCCAGACGCTGCCCGCCGGTGTATCATAGCCCGTCGCATGATTGCCCGTTGTGACCGGTGTTTCCGTCACCAGAACGCCATCCTTGTAGCACCACATTTTCTGCTGGGAAATGCACACCTCGACGTATGTATTTCCGATATCATTTGCCGAGCGGTCATTGGCCGTATAGAGGTAAACCGGGTCGAGATTTCCCTGTGTTTCGTCCTCGATCGCCTGCAGAAGTGCCTGCATCGTCCCCTCCTTATTGATGCCCCAGCCGTAATCGCCGCCCGCATTCAGGTTAATGGTCGCGCCAAGACTCGTTTTGAAGGTATGCGCCAGCCCGAAGGTGTCCGTCTCATACGCCATATGGCGCACAAAAGCTGCCGCTTCGTCCTGCGAAATCGTGTAGGTTCCATCTTCCCCCTGTACGAGCCAGCTCTGTAAGGTTGCCCGGTCTATGGCAT
>ERZ773103.4380-NODE-4380-length-10329-cov-4.455713_pt1 | contig 10329 bp, 10 predicted proteins | sample MGYA00511118_ERZ773103 | MGnify/ENA primary metagenome ERZ773103 (study PRJEB29015, sample SAMEA2737821) | human gut metagenome | biome: human gut; feature: human-associated habitat; material: faeces | place: China | collected 2012 ... | reverse complement strand
TACATTGTGGAAAACCCTATAAAAATTTTATTTAAGCTGTGAATAGTAACTAAAAATATAATCAAATATTGATTTTAATAAATTTGTTCTTTATTTTCTGTATTTATATGCGTTATAATATTCTTTGTACAAAAAAGGAGTAGAAGTATGAAGCTGTTAGAAAATTATATTCAAACATATGGCGAAGCAATCAATAAAGATGTTTTAAAAGTAGATGCTTTTATCAACCATCAAATAGACCCAAAACTAATGATGGAATTGGCTAAAGACATACAAAATCACTTTCAAAATAAAACTATCACAAAAATTGTAACTATTGAAACTAGTGGAATTGCACCAAGTTTATTTTTAGGTTATTTACTTAATGTTCCTGTTGTTTATTTGAAAAAAAATCCATCTAAAATAACAACTGATGAGTGTTATCAAACACTTGTCCATTCCTTTACAAAAAACAAAGACTATACTGTCACATGCAGCAAAAAATATTTACACCAAGATGACAAAGTTTTATTTATAGATGATTTTATGGCGAATGGCGAAGCATGCATTGGAGCTATAAAAATTATAGAGGAAGCCCAAGCTGAATTGTGCGGTATTGCTATTATTATAGAAAAAGTATTTCAGAGTGGAAGAAAAAAAGTGGAAGAACTCGGATATAGTGTTTATTCCCTAGCTCGCATTCAGTCTTTAGATAATGGTAAAATCACATTTATAAGTGAATAATCCTAATATCTTTTATAACCTTTACACAGGCCTTTAGGCCTTTTTATTTACAGAACACTTGTGTTACACACATAAAAAGGATCTGAAACAAATCCAACTAATTATCGTTATGCTTTACTTGTAAATGCTGTATAACTTTAACAAGCATTGGTATTAAAATCAATTGTAATACAATACCTGGTATCGCTTTTACAAAAGCTGTTGTTAAAAATATTTCCAATGCATATGGTTTCCCTAAATAATCTAATAAAAGTAAGTTTGCAATACCGCTCACAGCACGTCCCAACAACATTGTTATTGGTAATGCGATATAAATATTAATCTTTTTCAAGAGCATTCCACTTATAAAACCATACGTCATCAATTCAAACATCATCGCAACGCCAGTAGGCATTAAAACTGGCATTCCTGTTAAAGAACTACTTATCAAAGGCGTGATTGCTCCTAATAAAGCTCCATATGTTGGTCCACAAATAAAGCCGCATAACAAAACAGGAATATGCATAGGTAAAAAAACAGAGCCGGCTGATGGACCAAATATGTGAAATGCACTTGGCAAAATTAAACCAAGAGCTAAAAATAAAGCTGTTAATGTTAAGTTTCTTACTCTGTTATTCATTATTTATCCCCCTTTAATACAATTTTTTTATAAATCTGCATAATCTCTTCTTTCTCTTCCTCATTCATTTTTCTTTCATGAGCATCATGACCCTCTACTGTCCCCAAATGACCATCCACCACTTTTCCATTTTCAATACGAACAACAAGTGGCACATATAACTTCAAATCTCCACTTTCATCTTCCTTCATATAATCCTTCAGATATAAACTTAACTCTTTTCTTTCTTCATCTGTATATAACAATTCTTTTTGACTGTCTCTTGTTTGCACATAGTATATCTTATCATGAAATTGTTTAGCAACTTCCTTTAAGATTGGAACTGCTTCTTTGCACCATGGACAATCTGGATAACCAAAATAAAATACAGCCGTTTCTTTTTCAAACATTTTATGAATCGCCTCTTCCATAGAAATTTTCATCATAAAATCCGTATCCACTAGATTGTCATTCTTATTTTCAAAGCCACAGATTCCTGCACTATCATCACAATAATTGTTTTTAGAAGCTTCATCTTCTCCTTTTGAAGAGCAACCACTAATTAATATACATAACAATATCATCAATACTATTCGTTTTTTCATAAAGCACCTCTTTTTTTATGTATATTTTATTGCTTTTTCTCTTATTTGTCTATTTTCTTTATCTGTAAATAAAAAATTTTTAACCTTATTCTTCAAACAAAGACATTATCTGTAACCCATTATAAAACTATAAATTGGCATACCACAGCGTAAAACAATTTATGTTTCAATAGCAGAATCTATTGATTAAAAGCCCTAGTTTTAATTTCAAAATTATCAATATATTCATCACAAGTGCAGAAACACGTAAAAAAGAATTGGCAATCCTGCAGGCAATTGGAATGACAAACAAACAACTATTTAAAATGTTACTATATGAAGGTTTCTATTACGTTTACATTTCTATTCTTTTCATTTCAAGTATCGGTACGATGATTATCAAAGCACTTTTGAATATCATTCCTAACACCCTATATTATTTTATATATGTCTATCCTTTAAATAGTCTGCTGCTTCTAACTATCTTATTAATTTTCCTTTGTACAATAACAACAATGCTCATCTATAAAACATCACAAAAGAATCTATTAGTAAAAATATAAATATCAACATAAACTAGAGTTAAAAAAAACACATCCTTTTCAATTCCCGATGTGTTTTTTTGATTTTTGCTTTTTAAGCTTCCAGGCGTAAAATATCTTGTATACATTCTTCAACAGCTTCTTCTTTCGTCGCCCAGGAAGTCACAAAACGAACCGCAGTATGTTCATTATCCAGCTTTTCCCAAATCTGAAATGCGTATTTTTTTGAAAGTATATCCATTTGTATATTAGTTAAAATAGGAAATATCTGATTTGTTGTCGTAGATATAAACAAGGGTATCTTTTTTTGTATAAATGCATCTTGCAACTTTCCAGCCATGTTATTTGCATGCTTTGCAGCCTTTTCAAAATTTTCATTTTCAAAAAGGCCAAGAAATTGAATCCCTAAAAGTCTTCCTTTTGCAAGAAGTCCTCCTCTTTGTTTGATCATATAACGGAAGTCTTTTTTCAATTCTTCATTTACAATTACAAGCGCTTCTCCAAAAAGTGCTCCATTTTTTGTTCCACCAATATAGAAGACATCACATAATGAACAAAGATCTTCCCATTCGATATTATTATTCTGTGCCATTAATGCACTGCCAAGTCTTGCTCCATCCATAAACAAATAAAGACCTAATTCTTTGCAGGTAGCATACAATTCCTGCAATTCCTCTTTTAAATACATCGTACCTATTTCTGTAGCATTTGATATATAGACCATAGCAGGTTTCACCATGTGTTCATCTTCATGATCTAAAACAACTTTTCTGACTGCTTCACTTGTTACTTTTCCATCTGTACCTTTTACTGTTAAAACTTTATGTCCACTCGCTTCAATAGCTCCTGTTTCATGCACATTAATATGTCCTGTATCTGCTGCAATAACAGCTTCATATGGACGCAATGCACTTGCTATAACGGTAAGATTTGTCTGCGTTCCTCCTACTAAAAAATGTACATCACAAGCTTTATATTGCAATCTGTCTTTTATTTTCTTTTTTGCTTCTTCACAAAAATAATCTTCACCATATCCATTTGTCTGTTCAAAATTGCTTTTATTTAACAATTCCATAATAGCAGGCAGTGCACCTTCACTATAATCATTTTTAAAACTATACATCATTTCCATCTCCTTTATAGGTAATATTATACGTGAAATACATAAAAAAATACAACTGTCGTTTTCTTTTCAACAGCTGTATTTTTCTTTGTCTTTTGTTTCTACATGCAATTTGTGAAGCATTGGGAAGTATTTATTTTCCAAGATACAAAAGACGATTGACTTCCAAAACAAATCTCACAGATTCTATATCTCCACTTGTTTTTTCCATCATATATGACATCATATGTCATATCTTACTTATATAATAACATTTTCTCTAAAATACAAAATAGATTTGTCTTATTTAGCAGATAAATGGAAAAGACAGCATTATCGCTGTCTTTGTACCTAATTTTCTTTTAATCCCATAATTTCTGGAGCAAACAATCTTGCGTCCATTTCTTTCAAATCCTCTGCAATAACAGGCTTGAATTCCATATGAGCCAATACATCTTTTTCAAGATCAATTCCTGGCGCTATTTCCGTTAACGTCAACACTCCATTTAATAGTTCAAATACAGCACGTTCTGTAATATACATAACTTTCTGTCCTGTTTGTGTCGCGTATTCAGCCGCAAACGTAATTTGTTCAACATCATTAATAAATTTCTTTACACGACCTTCCTGAAGAATATGCAGTTTTCCATCTTCTACAGAAATTTTTAACCCACCTGCAGTAAATGTTCCACAGTAAACAACAACAGGTGCTGTTTGTGTGATGTTAATGAATCCTCCACATCCAGCAATCTTAGGTCCGAAACGAGAAACATTGATGTTACCAAAACGATCACATTCTGCAAGTCCTAAAAATGCCTGTCCAAGTCCTCCACCATCATAGAAATCAAACTGATATGGCTGATCAATAATAGCATCTGGGTTTGTACAAGTACCGAATGCAGTTCCAGCCATTGGCACTCCGCCAATTCCACCAGCTTCTACTGTAAGTTTCAAACCAGGAAGTCCTTCTTCATTTGCAACATTGGCAATTCCTTCTGGCATACCAATACCAAGATTAATGATTGCATCTGGATCTAATTCCATTGCGGCACGACGACAAATGATCTTTCTTTCATTTAATGCCATAGGTGCAATAGAATCTACTGGTACTTTTACTTCCCCACACAATGCAGGATTGTATTGTCCAGCATATGTCTGCCAATGATTTTCAGGACGAGAAACCACAATACCATCTACATAAATTCCAGGAATCTTTACTTTTCTTGGGTCTAATGTACCATTCTGTACTACTTTTTCTACCTGCAGTAATACAATACCGCCTGAATTTTTAGCTGCCTGTGCAATAGACAAAGAATCCAAAGTAGCAGCTTCTTTATCCATAGTTGCATTTCCATCTTCATCACAATATGTTGCTCGAATCAAGGCAACATTAACAGGGAATGGTTTATAACGAAGCCATTCTTCCCCATCAATTTCCATAAGTTCAACTAAATCTTCTTTTGTTCTTTCATTCATTTTTGCCCCTTCCAAGCGAGGATCAATGAATGTTTTTAACCCTATCTTTGTAATTGTTCCAGGACGATGTCCAGCAATATCTCTAAACAACAAGGAAATGGTTCCAAGTGGAAGATTATATCCTTCTACTTTATTTTCAAATACAAGTTTCTGCAATGCAGGAATCAATCCCCAGTGTCCACCGATAATTCTTTTTAACAAACCTTCATGCCCTAGTTTATTTAGACCAAGTTTGTCAGTTCCATCTCCAATACCGGCTGAAAACATAATGGTTAGATTATTGGGATGTCCACTCTTCAAAAAGGATTCTTCAATACCTACTGAAAATTCTTGAGGGTGTCCTGAACCAATAAATCCACCAATACCACAGGTAGCTCCATCAGGAATCATAGAAACAGCCTGCTCCAAGCTAATTACTTTACTCAAAATGATTACCTCCTAACAATGTATAAGTATATCTATATTAAATACTATTTGTTAGAGAAAGTCTTTTCTTTTGCTTTTTCTAAGAAACAAGTCATTCCATATGTCTGATCTTCCGTAGCAAAACAGTTAGAGAATTCTTCTACTTCAATGGCAATACCACTATCAATGTCAGTCTGTAAACCATTGTTAATTGCTTTTTTAGAATAAGCTACTGCGATTGGTGCATTTGCCGCAATACCATTTGCCATTTTCACTGCAGTTGCCATCAATTCTTCAGCAGGTACTACTTTATTAACTAAACCAATTTCATAAGCTCTAGGTGCTTTGATGTTACGTGCAGTATAAATCATTTCTTTAGCGATACCTACACCAACAGTTCTAGCTAAACGCTGTGTTCCACCAAATCCTGGAGTAATTCCTAAACCAACTTCTGGCTGTCCAAAAACAGCATTTTCACTTGCTAATCGAATATCACAACTCATTGCAAGTTCACATCCACCACCTAATGCAAATCCATTAACAGCGGCAATCACTGGACATCTGAAAGTTTCGATTTTACGGAATACAGCATTTCCAAATCTTCCATATTCAGCAGCTTCTTCTACTGATTTATCTTTCATTTCTGCAATATCAGCACCAGCTACAAAAGATTTTTCTCCTGCACCTGTGATAATCACACAATATACATCTTTATTTTCATTTACTTCATCCAAAGCAGTATTTAATTCTGTTAATACCTGTGTACTTAAAGCATTCAAAGCTTTTGGACGGTTAATTGTAATCGTAGCTACATGAGCTTCTACATTTACTAAAATAGTTTCCATGTGTATCTTCCTTCCTTAAACATTTTTAAAAAAGTGAACCCACAATTTCAATGGTAGTCATGTGAAATTATAGATTCACTTTCGTTACTTAAAAGACTTCTTATTTAGAATAGTCGTAGAATCCTACACCAGTTTTCTGACCTAGTTTTCCACCACGAACCATTTTTCTTAATAATGTACAGCAACGATATTTGCTGTCGTGAGTTTCAGCATATAAAACATCCATGATAGCAACTACAATATCAAGACCAATCAAGTCACCTAAAGCCAATGGTCCCATTGGATGATTAGCCCCAAGTTTCATAGCAGTATCGATATCTTCAATAGAAGCAATACCTTCCTGTAAAATAGTAGCAGCTTCATTGATCATAGGGATCAGGATACGGTTTACTACAAATCCTGGACCTTCTGCAACTTCAACTGGAGTTTTTCCTAATGATTTAGAAATTTCAATGATTACTTCTTTTGTTTCTACTGGAGTGTTAATTCCAGAAATAACTTCAACAAGTTTCATACGATCCGCTGGGTTAAAGAAATGCATACCGATAACTGGGTGTTTAATTTCCTTAGCAATTTCAGTAACTGATAAAGAAGAAGTGTTTGTACCAAAGATACAAGAATCTTTGCAGATACCATCTAAAGTAGAGAACAATTCTTTTTTCGTTTCCATAATTTCAAGAACAGCTTCAACTACTAAATCACAGTCAGCTAAATCACTGTATTCACCAGCTTTTAGATTTCCTTTGATTTCAGCGGCTTTATCAGCAGTCATTTTTTCTCTTGAAACTAGTTTGTCAAGTTTTGCACCAATTTTGTTAATACCATTCTGTGCCCATTCCAATTTAATATCGCATACAGTTACATCATAACCATTTGTAGCAAATGCATTTGCGATACCTTGTCCCATTGTTCCAGCACCAATTACACCAACTTTTTTCATGTTCATATCTCCTTTTTTTTATTATACAGAAAGGGCAATGCCCTTTCTGTTTCAACTAATCTTATGCTTTTTTAGCAGCAATAATTTCTTCTTTCAATAAAGGAAGAATTTCTTTTACATCTCCTACAAATCCCATGTTGGCAATAGAGAAAATTTCAGCCTGAGGATCACGATTGATAGCGATGATCATATCAGATTTTTCCATACCAGCTACGTGCTGACAAGCACCTGAAATACCGCAAGCGATGTATAGAGATGGACGTACTGTCTTACCAGTCTGTCCTACCTGAATATCTTTAGATGCAAATCCATCATCAACTACTGCACGAGAAGCACACATAGCTCCACCTAATTCATCAGCTACAGCCTGTACCATATCTAAGCAGTCTTCAGCACCACGACCAGCACCTACAAGAATATCGCATTTTGTAATATCAATACCTTCTACCACTTTAGCGATAACTTCTTTTACAACAACTTTTGCATCTGTATTTTCGAATTTTGGAGTAAATTCAATAACTTCTCCACTTCTTGATGCATCTGGAGCATCCATAGAGAATACGTTTGGACGAATCGTAGCCATTTGTGGACGAGTATCTGGACAAATGATTGTACCAAATAAGTTACCACCAAATGTTGGACGAGTTACTAAAAGTAAAGCTTCATCTTTCTTTTCAGGGTCCATTTCAATTTTTGTAGCATCTGCAGTTAAACCAGCATTCAAACGTGCAGCAACACGTGGTGCTAAATCACGCCCTAATACCGTTGCACCAGTTAAGAAACTATCTGGTTTAAATTCATTGATAATCTGCGTTAATGTATCTGTATAAAACTGTGTAGAGTATCCTTCCAGCATAGCATCATCAGCTACGATAACTTTATCAGCACCATGTGCGATAACAGTCTGCGCCTGATCTTTGATGTTATGTCCAAGTAAAACACCAACAACTTTAAATCCCATGTGAGGAATGGAAGCCACTAATTTTCTAGCTTCGGAAATCAATTCGTATCCAACATTGGCAATAACGCCATTTCTTTGTTCAACGAATACGTAAATATCTTTGTATCCTTCAAATTTAGCCATTGTTCTTCTCCTCCTATTTTGTAATAATCTGTTTTTCTTTCAATGTTTTCGCAATTAGTTTTGCAGCTTCAGCAGCTGGCAGTTCATAAGTTTCAGTTTCTGCAGTTACATCTTTTGTAAATGTGTGATGTACTTTTGTTGGAGAACCTGCAAGACCAACTTTTTCTGCAGCGATACCTAAATCATTGAATGTCATGATTTTTACTTCTTTGGAGAAAGAATCAACGATGTCATTACAGTTCATGTAACGAGGAGAGTTCATTCCACTTAAAGTAGTTAATAGACATGGAAGTTTAGCTTCAATGATTTCTTCACTTTCTTCCAATGATTTTCTTACTGTAATTTTTTCATCATTGATATCAATGATTTTATCAACATAAGTTACCTGAGGAATGTCTAGACGTTCTGCAGTCTGAGGACCAACCTGTGCAGTATCTCCATCGATTGCCTGACGACCTGCAATAATCAAGTCATAACCAAGTTTTTCGATTGCAGCAGCAAGTGTACTAGAAGTAGCACAAGTATCTGCACCAGCAAATGCACGGTCAGTAATCAATACACATTCATCAACTCCACGACCATACAATTCTTTCAACATTCCACTAGCCTGAGGTGGACCCATAGAAACTACGGTAACTGTTGCACCAGTTGCTTCTTTGATTTTAAGTGCTTCTTCAACACCTGCCAAATCATCTGGATTGATGATACTTGGAACACCGGCACGAATTAATGTACCAGTTACTTTATCAACACGGATTTCAGTTGAATCCGGTACCTGTTTTACAAGAACGATAATTTTCATGATCTTCATTCCTTTCCTACTATTTCAACATTGCTCCAGCGATAACCATACGCTGTACTTCAGATGTACCTTCATAGATTTCAGTGATTTTTGCATCACGGAACATTCTTTCTACTGGATAGTCACGAGTATAACCGTATCCACCCATCAGCTGAATTGCCTTGGTTGTAACTTCCATTGCAACCTCTGCTGCATACAGTTTAGCCATAGCTGCTTCTACAGAATAGGTTTTCTGTGTCTTCTTAGCAACGGCTGCTCTGTAAACAAGGAGCTGAGCTGCTTTAACTTTGGTAGCCATATCTGCCAGCTGGAACTGAGTGTTCTGGAACTGACCGATAGCACGACCAAACTGTTTTCTCTCTTTTACATAATCAACAGTTCTCTCAAGAGCGCCCTCTGCAAGACCAAGTGCCTGGGAAGCGATACCGATACGTCCGCCATCCAGGGTATGCATAGCGATGTGGAAACCTTTGCCCTTCTGGCCAAGCAGGTTCTCTTTCGGGATACGACAATCTGTGAAGATCAGCTCGTATGTAGCAGATCCACGGATACCCATCTTCTTCTCTTTGGTACCGAAGGTGAAGCCCGGAGTTCCTTTCTCTACGATAAATGCAGAGATCTCTTTTTTCTTTCTGCCCTTTACTTCAACAACGCCTGTTACAGCGATGATAACGTAAATGTCAGCCTCTTTACCATTGGTAATGAAAACTTTGGAGCCGTTTAATACCCACTCGTCGCCGTCTAATACAGCCTTGGTCTGCTGACCCTGAGCATCTGTACCAGCACCCGGCTCAGTAAGACCGAAAGCACCAAGCTTCTCGCCCTTAGCAAGCGGAACCAGGTATTTCTGTTTCTGCTCTTCAGTACCGAAAGTCTGGATCGGATCGCAGCACAGAGATGTGTGTGCAGATACGATAACGCCGGTAGTACCACAAACTTTGGAAAGCTCCTCAACGCACATAGCGTATGTTAACGGATCACAGCCCTGTCCGCCATACTCCTTCGGAACCGGGATGCCCATGAAGCCAAGCTTCTGCATCTTTTTAACGGTTTCCTCCGGGAAGTGCTCTGTCTCGTCAACTTCCTGTGCCAAAGGTTTTACTTCGTTCTCGGCGAAGTCATGGAATAACTTTCTCGCCATTTCATGCTCTTTACTTAATGTAAAATCCATGTTTTTAGTTCCTCCTTGTGAATTGTATCATATATAACATAAACAGAACCCTCAACA
>ERZ773103.4372-NODE-4372-length-10350-cov-3.053521_pt1 | contig 10350 bp, 9 predicted proteins | sample MGYA00511118_ERZ773103 | MGnify/ENA primary metagenome ERZ773103 (study PRJEB29015, sample SAMEA2737821) | human gut metagenome | biome: human gut; feature: human-associated habitat; material: faeces | place: China | collected 2012 ... | reverse complement strand
CGGTCTTGGAGGATCCACCATGGAGATCAGTCCCAGGAATACATAACCACATTCTGCCTGGGCGCAAAGCATTTCATTGGACTCCTTATAGGCAAAGGCCAGAACACGAAGACCATTTTCTGAAAAGTGCTGGTTCTGCAGGCGGATCTTTTCTTTTTCTTCCTCTGTCATAGGACGGATCCCATCACCATAGCGCACAGATACGCAGCGGTCTAACAGAACATCTACCACACCTTTTGTAAGGATCGTAGGCACCCCGTGGATCCGGTATTTTGTACTCATCAATTTCCGGTCAGAGTCAAAAGGGACCTCTTCTATACGGTCCATTACCTTTCTTAACGCATCCTCATGCATTCCCATTTTTCCAAAATAGCTGTCCGGAAGGACCTGGATCTTACGAAACATCTCCAAAAGAGCGTATTCTGTCGGATCACCAATTCCTTTGCCGTCTACAATGCTGGAATCATTAGTCAGTACTGCATCATAAAGAAGATAACGCTGTGTCTGGTCTGTAAGATCTAACTCTTTCCCGTCGATCACCTTTCCATCTACATAAACCTGCTGTACCGTCATCTTATTCTGGGTCAGTGTTCCTGTTTTGTCAGAACAGATCACAGATACACAGCCTAAGCTTTCCACTGCCTTTAATTTCTTGATAATGGCATTTTCTTTTGCCATTTTCTGGGTTCCAAATGCCTGGACAATGGTAACGATGGAAGTCAGTGCTTCCGGGATCGCTGCTACTGCCAGGGCTACTGCAAATAACAGTGCATCCAGAAGGCTCATTTTCCGGAACATGCAAAGGGCAAACACCAGGGCACAGACTACCATGATCAGGACTGCCAGTTTTCCACTGAACTGATCCAGGCTTTTCTGTAACGGTGTTTTCCGTTCTTCTGCCCCGTTCATCAGCCCTGCTATTTTACCGATCTCCGTATTCATACCTGTTGCTGTAACAAGAACAGTGGCTCTTCCGTAAGTTACTAGGCTGCCGGAATAGACCATATTGGTGCGGTCTGCCAGCGCTGCCTCTCCATTTAGTGCCATCTCCTGCTTATCTACATTAGTAGACTCTCCCGTAAGGGAGCTTTCATTGACCTGCAGGGAATAATTATGAAGGATCCTTCCGTCTGCAGCCACCATGTCCCCAGCCTCTAATTCCAGGATATCCCCCGGAACTACATCTTTTGCCGGTATTTCCTGCTTTCTGCCATCTCTTATAACCTTGGCATCCGGCGCAGACAGCTGTTTTAAACTCTCTAAGGACTTTTCTGCCTTCATATGCTGCACAGTTCCAAGGACCGCATTCATCACAAGGACTGCAAAAATAACAATGGTGCTTTCTTCATTTCCAGAAAACATGGATATGATAGCTGCACCGATCAGGATCACTACCATCAGATCCTTAAACTGGTCTAAAAAGACCTGAAAAGCACTTTTCTTTTTTTCCTCTAAGAGTACATTTTCCCCTTTTTCCAGACGGATCTTTTCTGCCTGTTCTGTAGTCAGTCCCTGTTCTGATGCCTGACAGGCTTTTAGCGCCTCCTGCGGTGACAGGTTCCACATATTTTTCTCTGTCATAATGTTCTCTCCTTTGTTTTAGTATGATCGGAAATGTTCCAGAAAAACAAAAGAGCGGGACTTTTATTGCACCAAAATATGCAATAAAAGTCTCGCTCCATATACATGTGTACTGCCCGGCTGCAGGCCTAATGTATCTTCATTATCCTGCCGCGTGATGACGACCAGCACAACACAGAAAAATCTGTGTGAACTACTCCCTGATATCTAAACTTAAAATAACACAGCAGACTGCAAAATGTCAACGGTGAAATTTATCTGTACCGCTTTTTCATGGAAAATCCACGGCCGCTTACTTCGCTGACACGGTTTACTACCATAAAGCTTTCCGGATCAATGGTGTGGATCAGCTTTTCGATCTTTGGAACCTCCCTGTTGGAGATTACACTGAAGATCATCTGGGTCTCCTGTTTTAAATAGCCGGTCTCGCCGGAAAGCATGGTAACGCCGCGGTCCATTTCCGCTAAAATAGCTTCCCTTATCTCCTGGGCACGTTCACTGATGACTCTTACTTCTGTACGGGTGGTTCCCATAAGCATCAGTTTATCTAACACCAGTGTATATGTCATTACCAGGATCAGGCCATACAGTACTTTCTCCGGTGGATTTCCCACTGCCTGGGCCAGTAAAATGCAGAAATCAAACACATACATGGAAACGGAAACAGGAATTTTAAAGTAATGGTTCAACACCAGCGGCGGGATATCCATTCCTCCTGTGGAAGCCCCTGCACGGATCACAATGCCTAAAGAACCGCCAATTCCCAATCCGGAAAAGATGGTACATAAAAACAGATCCTGGGTAAGCACCAGATCTCCAAAGACTTTCTCAAAAAATCCCAGTGCAATCGGATATACGAAGGTACTTACAACGGTTGTCAGAGCAAATTTTCGTCCCATGACCTTCCAGCCGATGAGAAGCATGGTTACATTAAATATAAGTACAAAAGTTGCTACCGGTATTCCAAAGCTCCTGTTTAATGCCAGACCGATACCTGTCGTCCCCCCTGTAAGCAGGCCCGCAGGCATTAAAAACAGCTTTACAGCCAGGGCATACAGTATATTTCCCAGTATAACAACCATCAGCGAGCCGCCTTTTTGTAAATGGTCTTTCCAGTTTTCTGTATTTGTTTCCATTTTGTTTTCCCCTCTCTTACCCGTCCAATATTCGGGACTTTCATCATAAAAAAACACGCCTGTCAGGGAATTTTCCCTAACAGACGTGGATCAAGGCTTCTGCCTAATACAATTTTCAGTATAAAGAACGGAGGTCATTCTGTCAAGCAGGTTTCATTGCTTCATCATTTTTCCGTCAGTTTTTCTGTTCCTCATAAGTTAAAAAGGAGTCCATATACTGAATATACTCTTCTTTTGTAAATACCGGATGATAATTCTTAACGATCTCCTTTGCCTTTACAGCCCCGTTTCTAAGCAGTCGGTATGCAGACAGGGCGAAGATCTTGGCAGTGACAATATAAGCCAGTTCTTCATCTACAATATCAAAGTCTACTGTATGAAGTCCATTTACTTTTCCGCCTGTATTAAAAGTAAGCACAGGCTGGATGTGCTGTACATCTCCTACATCCGTAGAACCGCCAGAATGATGGCTGATGTCTTTCTCCACTACGGTATACTCCTTTTCACTGGTGGCTGCCGCGATCTTAGCTGCCGCAAGTACATCTTCATCTGCCGGTGTTTTTAAAGTTGGAAGATATCCTGGGGCTGTTGTGATCTGGCAGGTGGCTCCAATGGCAGCCGCACCTGCCTTAAATGCACGGTCGGTCTTAAAGGCTGCGTCTGCAATGGCGTCTTTATTTGAGGCACGCACCAGGGTTTCGATCACTACCTCATCCGGAACTACATTGACCAGATTGCCGCCTTTTGTAATGATGGGATGGACTCTTACATGGTCTTCATCCTTAAATGTTTCTCTTTGATAGGCTAAGGCTGAAAGACCAAGAGAAGCCGCATTTAAAGCATTAATTCCCTTATATGGCGCACCTGCTGCATGGGCAGCCACTCCTTTATAGCGGATGACCTTGGAAACAAAACCGTTATTAGAAGTAGCACCTACGCAGATATCCTCATCTTCTGTGTGATGTACGATATCCAGGTCAATATCATCAAAAGCGCCAATGCGGATCAACTCGCATTTTCCACCGCCATAGCGGATCTTTCCCTCTTTTGTCAGCTGGTTTTTAAATTCGATCTCCCCATATTCCTCTGCAGGAACAGCAAAAAATACCACCTGACCGTCTAAGGTCTCCTTAACTTTCGAATCTGTAAGAGCGAAAGCCGCCCCGATCACACCTGCCATCTGGGCATGATGACCGCAGCAGTGGGCTGCCTGGGTTTCCGGATTTGCGTATTTATGTTCCGGAATGCGAAGAGCGTCTAATTCCCCGATCAGCGCCAGACTTACATTGTCCTTTTTCTCTTCGTTTAAATATGCCTTTACGCCTGTAACTGCCAGATGCTCTTTTACAGGGAGATTTAACTTTTTCATCAACCGGGTAAATTTTTCCGCAGTCTTAAATTCCTTGTATCCAAGCTCCGCATGTGTATACATATCTCTTGCAAAAGCTATGATCTCATCTCTGTTTGCCTCGATCAGATCCACAATACGTTTCTCTGTTTCGTCTAACTGTACTCCCATTTTGCCTTCCTCCTTGTTTTCCCCATACAACCTGTCCATATAATTTCAGGCGCTCCGAAACTATTGGTCCGAAACGCCTGAAACTGCCTTACAGACTGCGTACATCCGCAGATCTGTTACTTATCTGTTTTCAATATCCATTAACATCTGAACACGGCGCTCATGACGTCCGCCTTCAAACTTTGCATCCAGCCATGCTTCTGTGATCATCTTAGCTAACTCGCTGCCTACCACTCTTGCGCCAAATGCAAGGACATTGGAGTTGTTGTGCATTCTGGAAAGCTTTGCAGTATATGGCTCGCTGCATACGCAGGCGCGGATGCCTTTTACCTTGTTTGCTGCTAAAGAGATACCTACGCCGGTACCGCAGATAGCAATACCCAGATCAGCTTCACCGGAAGCAACTGCGCGTCCTACTTTTTCACCGTAAACCGGATAATCGCAGCTTTCTGTGCTGTTGGTTCCAAGGTCGATCACTTCGTATCCCTTGCTCTCAACAAATTCCTTGATGATGTTCTTCAGCTCAATGGCTGTATGGTCATTTCCCATTGCGATCTTCATAATACTAAATCTCCTCTTTCTTAAAAAACTTTTTTATTTTATCTAATCTGGATGTCATGGACATCAAAAGCAGATCTGCCACTGTAAGAGCAGCCATTGCTTCCACTACTACCACAGCTCTTGGAACGATCACCGGGTCATGGCGGCCCTTGATCTCGATCTCCCGCTCTTTTCCATAGCGGTCTACTGTTTTCTGTATCTGTGAAATAGACGGTGTTGGCTTAAATGCCGCCCGCATCACCAACGTACTTCCATCACTCATGCCCCCTAAGGTGCCGCCGGAATGATTGGTGACTTTACATGGTCTTCCGTCTTTTCCTATAATAAAGCAGTCGTTATCCTGAGAGCCTAAAGAGGCGGCTGCTTCAAAGCCATCTCCGATTTCAAAGCCTTTTACAGCGCCGATGGACATAATGGCTTTTCCCAGCGCAGCATCCAGCTTATCAAAAACAGGTTCTCCTACGCCTGCAGGAAGTCCGTTTACAACACACTCGATCACACCGCCGCAGGAGTCTTTCCTCTGTATCATATCTTCCAGATAACTCTCTGCCTCTGCTGCCGCTTTTTTATCCGGCATATACAGGCGGTTATTGGAAATTTCTTCCAGATCCATCTTAGAATGGTCGATCTTTACAGGTCCCACTGCACTGGTGTATGCCTGAACCGTAATTCCAAGGCTTTCAAGGAGCTTTGCTGCTACAGCACCTGCTGCCACTCTTCCAATGGTCTCTCTTCCGGAAGAACGTCCGCCGCCCCGGTAATCACGAAAGCCATACTTTTCATCAAAGGTATAATCTGCATGGCCCGGACGGTATACATCCATGATATTGCTGTAATCACGGGAGCGCTGGTCTGTGTTGCGGATCACAATAGAGATTGGTGTTCCTGTTGTTTTTCCCTCAAAAACACCGGATAAGATCTCTGCCTTATCTCCTTCGCTTCTGGCTGTGGTAAATTTGCTCTGTCCCGGTTTTCTCCGGTCTAAATATTTCTGGATATCTTCTTCATTTAAAGGAAGTCCTGCTGGACAGCCGTCCACTACAACGCCAACGCCTGCCCCATGGGACTCTCCCCAGGTACTTATCTTAAAAATCGTTCCGTATACTGAACCTGACATGTTATTAATCTCCTATTTTTACAATGGCACAGCAGTTAGGTTCATTTACAGGAATACTTCTTCCACTCATAACCAGAAGGCCTTTTTCATAATCTACTTTAAAGAAACTTATGGTGCCGCTGTCATGGTTTACAGAAGCAATATGTCTTCCATCCGGAAATACAGCTACATCCTTTGGATATGCGCCGCTGATCGGCAGACAGCATATCATGGTCAGAAGGCCTGTCTCCTCATCTCTCTTGTAAACACTAATGGTATTTTCTCCTGCATTGGTGCAATATATGTATTTCTGGTCAACAGACATTCTCATGGCGCAGGCAGCAGTCAGGTTGTCCGGCTTCTTGGTAGAAGTGGTGGAAATGGTCTGGATCTTTTCGATCACAGGTGCTCTGTCTCCAGTCTTGTAGGTGTATACATCAATTGCTTTCTTTAATTCATACATCAGATAAATGAATTTTCCGTCTTTGCTGTAACGGAAATGTCTTGGCGCAGACTCTAACTCACAGCGGATGGCGTCTACCTGGACTAATCTCTGTTCTTTATCATTAAAACGGTAGATTTTAACCTGGTCAATACCATTATCTACACTGAGTACAAAGCGGTTGTCAGGCATTCTTCTGGTGCAGGTCACATGCGGGCGGAAGTTACGCTCTGCCACACTGCCGTATCCTCTGTCAAATACACCGTCTACGATCTTTCCTACAGAACCGTCCGGGTTCAGACTTAATACCGTAGTCTTTCCATCGTGATAACCGGAAACGAATACATATTTATCCTCTTCATCGGTACAAAGGTGGCAGCCTCTCATTCCACGGATCGGGGCACTGTTTAAACGTGCCAGGCTTCCGTTTGGAAGGATACGGAAAGATACAACGCCTTCATCTGCAATGGAATACAGTGTCTTTCCGTCACTGGATGCAATTACATAAGAAGAATTGTCCACTTCGATCTCGCAGCGCTCTTTAAACATTCCATTTTCTACATCTACATCAAATACGGTGATTCCCTTTGCTTTTCCCGTATAGGAATAGGAACCCACATACGCCATATACTTACCGCTCATACAGCTTACCTCCCTGGATATTGTCTGTGTTTTTCCACTCACGGACACGCACCAATGTGCTCTGTTGTCTGCTGCTGCAGACGGTTCCGTTCGCGCTTATTTTTCCATGCGTTCATCATACCATACATTTAATTATTTGTTAACCTGTAAGTTTCAGAAAAGGTATTGACACTATTCTCATTTAATGTATAATGGAACTCGACTTTGTTTAATAATACTAAACTTTTTGCTTATTTTTATATTCAGTTAGTATTTGTAAACTTTGTGTATAAGAAATGTTACTTACAGGTAAAACAGGAGGATATCATGGATATCGGCAACAAACTGAAAGAACTGCGTGTTTTAAAAGGACTGACGCAGGAGGAACTGGCGGACCGTTCCGAGCTTTCCAAGGGATTTATTTCCCAGCTGGAGCGCAATCTGACCTCCCCTTCCATCACCACCCTTATGGACATCCTGCAGTGCCTTGGTACCAGTATCGGAGAGTTTTTCAACGAGGCTCCTGATGAACAGATCGTATTCGGAAAACAGGACTATTTTGTTAAGGAAGACACCGAATACAAAAACGAAATCAAATGGATCATTCCCAATGCCCAGAAAAATACCATAGAGCCCATTTACCTGACCTTACAGGCCGGTGGCTCTACCTGTCCGGACACACCTCATGAAGGAGAAGAATTTGGCTACGTCCTTCAGGGAGCTGTGTCTATCCATCTGGGAAATAAGACTTATAAAGCCAAAAAAGGGGAATCCTTTTATTATACAGCTGACAAAACCCATTTCCTGTCCAGTAAAAACGGGGCAACCCTGATCTGGGTCAGCTCACCACCAAGCTTTTAGTATGTCCTCCCGAAACTTTGGGAGAACGGATCACCACACCTACGAAAAAGGAGAACTGCGCACATGAGCCAGCCATTGATTGATTTACAGCATATTTCAAAAAGCTTTGACGGGGAAATGGTCTTAGATGACCTGAACCTTTCTATAAAAGAAAACAGCTTCGTGACCTTACTGGGTCCCAGCGGCTGCGGAAAATCCACTACTCTGCGTATTTTAGGCGGTTTTACCCCGCCTGATAAGGGAAACGTTATTTTTGACGGTCAGGACATTACCAAGCTGCCGCCAAACAAGCGCCAGTTAAACACTGTATTCCAGAAATACGCTCTGTTCCCACATATGACCATTGCGGAAAACATTGCTTTCGGGCTGAAAATCAAAGGAAAATCCAAAGCATATATCGATGACAAAATCAAATACGCATTAAAACTTGTTAACCTTGAGGGTTACGAAAACCGCTCCCCGGCGCTTCTCTCCGGCGGCCAGCAGCAGCGAATCGCCATTGCGCGCGCGATTGTCAACGAACCAAAAGTTCTGCTTCTGGATGAGCCGCTCGGCGCACTTGACTTAAAGCTCCGTCAGGATATGCAGTACGAGTTGATCCGTCTGAAAAACGAGCTTGGTATCACCTTTGTCTATGTCACCCACGATCAGGAAGAGGCGCTTACCATGTCGGACACGATCGTTGTCATGAACCAGGGTTATATCCAGCAGATGGGTTCCCCGGAACAGATCTACAACGAGCCGGAAAACGCATTCGTTGCCGACTTCATCGGCGAGAGCAACATCGTGGACGGTCTGATGATCCACGACGAGCTGGTTGAAATCTTCGGTGCGAAATTTGCCTGCGTCGATAAGGGATTCGGAACAAACCAACCGGTAGACGTTGTCATCCGCCCGGAGGACATCGACCTCGTAAAACCGGAGGAAGGCACGCTGCAGGGCATTGTCACCCACCTGATTTTCAAGGGCGTCCACTATGAGATGGAAGTCACCACACCGGACGGCTATGAATGGCTGGTTCACAGCACGGATATGTTCCCGGTCGGCGAGAAGGTCGGCATCCATGTAGACCCGTTTGACATCCAGATCATGAACAAGCCGGCGTCAGAGGACGAGGAAGCTGTGGGCGTCAATGAATAGAAAGGAGTCGGACTTAGCATGAAATCAAACGTGAAACGGCTCTTCGCCGGTCCTTATATTCTCTGGATGATCGGTTTTACCATCATCCCGCTCCTGCTGATCGTATACTACGGTCTGACAACCAAAAGCGGGGCATTTACACTGGCAAATGTCTGTTCCATCAAGACACCGGAGCATATGAAGGCGCTGCTCTTATCCCTGGGTCTGTCTCTGGCTGCGACCGCCATCTGCCTGCTTTTGTCCTATCCGCTGGCTTTGGTGCTGCGCCGCCGCGGCATTGGGGCAGGCAGCTTCATGGTATTCGTCTTCATCCTTCCGATGTGGATGAATTTCCTGCTCCGCACCCTCGCGTGGCAGACGCTCCTGGAGAAAAATGGCGTTATCAACGGCATTCTTTCCTTTCTCCATCTGCCAAATATTGCCATCATCAATACCCCGTGGGCGATCATTCTGGGTATGGTATACAACTTCCTGCCTTTCATGATTCTCCCGATTTATAATGTGCTGGCAAAGATCGACGACAATACCATCAACGCCGCCAAAGACCTGGGTGCAAACAATTTCCAGACACTCATTCACATCTGGATTCCGCTCAGCATCCCAGGCATCATCAGCGGCATTACCATGGTATTTGTCCCGGCGCTGACAACCTTCGTTATTTCCAGTCTCTTAGGCGGCAGCAAGATCCTGCTCATCGGAAATGTCATCGAGCAGGAGTTCACCAAGGGAAGCAACTGGCACTTAGGTTCCGGTCTCTCGCTGGTTCTGATGATTTTCATTTTACTGAGTATGGCGCTTATCGCCAAATACGATAAAGAAGGGGAGGGCAATGCGTTCTGATGAAACATAACCGCTTAAAACAGTTTTTCCAGGACTTTTACCTGGCGCTCATCCTGCTCTTTTTATACATCCCGATCGTGACCATGATCGTTTTGTCCTTTAACAACACAAAATCGAGAACCGTCTGGGGCGGTTTTACCACCCGCTGGTATACGCAGATGTTCCAGGATTCCGCCATCATGAATGCCTTAAACAATACGCTGCTCATCGCGTTTGCGTCGGCTCTGATCGCGACCGTCATCGGCACGATCGCCGCCATCGGCATCAACAGCATGAAACGGATTCCGCGCACCATCGTCATGGGAATCAACAACATCCCGATGCTGAACTCCGATATCGTAACCGGTATCTCCCTGATGCTGGCATTTATCGCGTTCGGTATCTCTCTCGGATTTAAAACCGTGCTGATCGCGCATATCACATTTAATATTCCATATGTGATATTAAGTGTCATGCCGAAACTCAAGCAGACGAACCGGTACACCTACGAAGCCGCTCTGGATTGAAAAGGAATATAACAGTAAAATTAATACACAAAAATAAGCCCTATTCA
>ERZ773103.4369-NODE-4369-length-10356-cov-2.982914_pt1 | contig 10356 bp, 7 predicted proteins | sample MGYA00511118_ERZ773103 | MGnify/ENA primary metagenome ERZ773103 (study PRJEB29015, sample SAMEA2737821) | human gut metagenome | biome: human gut; feature: human-associated habitat; material: faeces | place: China | collected 2012 ... | reverse complement strand
ACGTTATGAGTGATATGGTTTCTTCTGCATTTGGTTCACTTGCGATGATGACTTCCGTACTGGTTTCTCCGCAGGGCTATTATGAATATGAAGCTGCACATGGAACTGTTCAGAGACATTATTATCGTCATCTTGAAGGCAAAGAGACTTCTACCAACTCTGTAGCAACTATCTTCGCATGGACAGGAGCACTCCGTAAACGTGGCGAACTGGACAACAATCAGGAGCTTTCTGATTTTGCGGACAAACTGGAAAAAGCAACTCTTTCTACGATCGAAGACGGCAAGATGACAAAAGACCTTGCACTGATCACCAGTATCGAAAATCCGACTGTACTGAACAGCCGTGACTTCATCCTTGCTATCAGAGAAGAACTGGAAAAAATGTTATAACTAAGACAAGAAGAGCCATTGTACCGGATGATGATACAATGGCTCATATCTTTTGAAAGTGGGAGATTTATGCAAGAGTCTCCCATTTTTCGTATAATTCCTCAAGTTCCTGCTGAATCTTGTCTTTTTCACGGCTCAGTTCAGCGCATCGTCCGACATTGGTGCATACGTCCGGCAGAACAAGGGCGTCGTCAATTTCTTTATCGCGGGTCTCGAGTTCTTCGATACGTTTTTCGACTTTTTTCAGCTCGTTTTCCTGCTTACGTTTGCGTGCCTGTTCTTCTTTTTGCTGCTGCCAGGTGAGCTTTCCTTCAGAAGGTGCCTCGTCTTTGGATTCAACGGAAGTTTCAGCAGCAGAAGGTGCATACTTCTCAGTCAGTTCTTCTTTTTTCTCAAGATAATAATCGTAATCACCTATGTAATTTACAACAGACTGATTAGTCAGATCCAGAATACGTGTTGCGGTCTGGTTGATGAAATATCGGTCATGTGATACGTAGAGAACGGTTCCTGTATAGCTGTTCAGTGCTTCTTCAAGGATTTCCTTTGAAGCAATGTCAAGGTGGTTGGTCGGCTCATCGAGGATCAGGAAGTTTGCTTCGGAGAGCATCAGCTTCGCGAGGGAAACGCGACCGCGCTCACCACCGGAAAGTGCGGAGATTTCTTTAAATACATCATCTCCGGTAAACAAAAATGCAGCCAGCATATTGCGGATTTCTGTTTCTGTGAGAGTCGGGTACGTATCGGAAATTTCCTGAAAAATAGTTTTTTCGGCATGCAGGACATGATGTTCCTGATCATAATATCCGATCTGTACTTTCGCTCCGAGGGAAAAGCTTCCGGCATCAGCATCGAGAAGTCCGTTGAGAATCTTGAGCATTGTGGTCTTGCCGGTACCGTTGTTACCGATCAGGGCGACACGTTCGCCACGTTTGATCTGGAAGGAAATATTGGAAAAAAGTTTCTGCTGCGGAAAGCTTTTGGAAAGTTCTTCAACAGTCAGAACGTCATTTCCACTGACTACACGTGGTTCGAGAGAGAGACGCATCTGGCTCTGAACTTCGAGTGGTTTTTCGATACGCTGAATTTTGTTCAGCATTTTTTCACGGCTTTCGGCACGCTTGATAGATTTTTCTCTGTTGAAAGATTTCAGTTTGACAATGACAGCTTCCTGATGCTTGATGTCGCGCTGCTGGTTCAGGTAGGCTTTGTACTGTGCATCACGGAGCTGCGCCTTCTTTTCTGCGTAGGCGGAATAGTTTCCGCTGTACATGCGGACGTGACCGGCTTCGATTTCAACGACCTTGGTTACAACTTTATCGAGAAAATAACGGTCATGGGAAACGATGAATACAGCGCCCGGATAATTCAGAAGATAAGTTTCCAGCCAGGCGATGCTTTCCATATCGAGGTGGTTGGTCGGCTCATCGAGAAGCAGGATATCCGGTTTGGAAATCAGCAGTTTACCGAGTGCGACACGTGTTTTCTGACCACCTGAAAGAGTGGCCACCTGTTTGTTGAAATCTTCTTCGGCGAAACCAAGACCATTCAGGACACCCATCAGCTCACTCTTATAAGCGTAGCCGTTTTCAAGTTCAAATTCGTGGGTCAGGCGGGTGTAACTGTTCATCAGCCGATCGAGCTCTTCGCCTGAAGCATGTTTCATCTCAAGCTCCATGGAACGCATGCGTTCTTCCATGTCGATGATGTATTGTTTGGTGCTGAGCAGCTCTTCGTAGACGGTACGATGTCCTTGTACATCCTGATACTGTGCGAGATAACCGATCTGCTTGTCCTTCATGAGGACGACCTGACCGGAATCAGCATGCAGCTCGTTCATGATGATGCGGAGAAGAGTCGTTTTGCCTGCGCCGTTATTGCCGATCAGAGCGGCTTTTTCCCGTTCTTCTATATGAAATGAGGCATCTTCCAGAATCACTTTTTCACCAAAGGATTTCGAGATGCCCTGACATGATAAAATCATAATCTTTCCTCCATTATAAATATACCGTAATGATTATAAAAGTAAAAACTTTTTTTGTAAAGAAAAACCGCAAAAATTGTACGTATTTCACAACAAAGATTGACAATAAAATGTCATTTCGTTATAATTAACGGGAAAGTGTAAGGAGGGACAACGGTGGAAGCAAAACAGATTTCAAAAGCTGTGATCAAAAGACTGCCGCGTTACTATAGATACCTGGGTGAACTTCTGGAGGATAATGTAGAGCGTATTTCTTCAAATGACCTTAGTAAGAAAATGCGTGTAACGGCATCACAGATCAGACAGGACTTAAATAACTTTGGGGGATTTGGACAGCAGGGTTACGGATATAACGTAAAATATTTATATACAGAGATTGGTAAGATACTTGGTCTGGATACGGTACATCCGATGATTATTGTCGGTGCCGGTAATCTCGGTCAGGCGCTTGCCAATTACGTAGAATTTGAGAAACGTGGATTCAAACTTGTTGGTATTTTTGATGTAAACCCGGTGCTCGAGGGCATCGCGGTACGGGGAATTGAAATTCAGATGATCAGTGATCTGCCATTCTTCCTTAAGGAAAATAATGTGGAGATCGCGATTTTGACGTTGCCGAAAAACAAAGCGATAGATATGGCGGATATCCTTATCGAAAATGGAATCAAGGCAATCTGGAATACTTGCACATGTAGATGCTGGAAAGACTACATTTTCAGAGCAGGTTTTATATCATACAGGAAGTATAAAAAATAGAGGGAGAGTTGATCATAAGAATTCGTTTTTAGATAGTCATGAGATAGAGAAAAAGAGAGGGATTACAGTATTTTCAGATCAAGCTGTATTTAAATTAAATGATTCCATGTATTATTTAATAGATACTCCAGGACATGTAGATTTTTCTTGTGAAATGGAAAGGGCTATAAGTGTAATGGATTATGCAATTATAATAGTAAGTGCAGTTGAAGGAGTTCAAGGTCATACTGAAACTGTTTGGAATTTACTTAGAAAGTATAAAGTTCCTACATTTTTCTTTATAAATAAGTTAGATAGAGTAGGAGCAAATTTAGAAGGTGTTATTTGTGAAATCAGACAGAGCCTTTCTAAAGAAAGTTTTTATATAAATGATTTAAATGAACTAAATGAATCTTTAATTGAATTTATAGCAGAAATGGATGAAGAATTATTAGAAAAATATTTAAATAATGAATATGAAAGCTATATATGGAAAGACAAATTAAGAAAATTAATAAAAGAAAATAAGGTATATCCATGTTTTGCAGGCTCGGCACTTCAAGATGGGGGTATAAAAGAATTTTTAAATGCATTTGATGAGCTTACTTTTACAAAATATGATGTAAATGATAAATTTTCAGGAATTGTTAATAAAATTCGTTATGATAGTAATGGAACTAGAATTACATTTATTAAAGCATTAAGTGGTAAACTAAAAGTAAGAGATGAAATAGAAATTTATAAAGGAGAACAAAAAATTAAGGAAAAAATAAGCAGTATAAGAATTTATAATGGAAACAAGTTTATTAGCTTAGATGAAGCTCAAGCAGGTGATATTTTTGCAGTAACAGGTTTATCATTATTAAATGCTGGTGATGTGGTAGGCAACTTAAATGAAAAAATGAAATTAAATATGATTCCTACATTGATGTCTAGTGTTATATATGATAAATCATATAATGAAAAAGAAGTCTTAAAATATTTTAAAATACTAGAAGCAGAAGATCCAGCGTTAAATGTATTATGGAATGACAGTAATAAGGAAATTCAAGTACATATTATGGGTAAAATACAACTAGAAGTTTTAAAAGAAGTTGTACTTGATAGATTTAATTTAAAAATTGACTTTGGACCATGTAAAATAATGTATAAGGAGACTATAAAAAATTCAGTAAAGGGATATGGGCATTTTGAACCGTTAAAGCATTATGCAGAAGTGCATTTAAAAATAGAAGAAAATCCAAGAGGATATGGAATTACTTTTGAAAATAAATGTCATGCTGATGATTTGACAACTGGACAGCAGAATTTAATTAAGACACATATTTTTGAAAGAAATCATCATGGTTTATTAACTGGTTCAGATATAACAGATGTTAAAATAACTCTTTTAACTGGTAGGGCACATAATAAACATACTGAAGGTGGCGATTTTAGAGAAGCAACATTTAGGGCATTAAGACAAGGGTTGGAAAAGGCAGAAAATATATTATTAGAGCCGTTTTATAAATTTATAATAGATGTAGAACTAGAATATTTAGGGAAGGTTTTAGCTGATATACAAAGGCTAAGTGGTGAATTTAATCCACCTGAAACTAACCTAAATAAGGTTAGAATAACAGGAAGAGGGCCAGTATCAACGTTTATGGATTATAGTATGGATGTTATAGCCTTTACTAAAGGAAAAGGCAATATTAGTTTAATGTTTGATGGATATGATGTATGTCATAATTCTGATGAAGTTATAGAAAAAATAAAATATAATAAAAATGCAGATATAGAGTATTCTTCAAATTCAGTATTTTGTTCTAAGGGGCAAGGAATTATTGTACCTTGGAATGAAGCAGAAAAATATATGCATTGTGAAATATTTGAGGAATAGGATTGGAGGAAATATGATTACTACTGATGATTATATAAAATTTGTATCAAACCCAATTTTACCAGCAGAAAATAAGGATGAAGATTTATGGTTTTTATTTAAGGATAAAATGATTTTAATTAAATCAGATAAGGAAAAGATTCAAATTCCAAGATTTAATGATGTAAAAGAAATAATAGATGGATTAGAAATAAAATATAATCTTGGAAAGTTAATGAATATACAATGTTTTTGTGGAGAAATTAATTCTGCAGTTGAGGTATCTGGAAAGTTTAAATTTATTGCATTAAGAGAAGTTACTGCAATTATTGATAAAGAATATGCAGCAGTAGCTGGAAAAGCAGCACAGATAATTCATTTTCATAAGGTGAGTAAATATTGTGGCATATGTGGTGGAAAAAATGAATTTGTTAAAAGTGAATTTGCTATGAAGTGTAAGGAATGTGGATATATAGTATATCCTAAAGTTTGTCCTGCTATAATAGTAGGAATTACTAAAGGAGATAAGATATTATTAGCAAATAACAAGAATTTTCCAAAGGGACTACATAGTGTTATTGCAGGATTTGTGGATGTAAATGAAACTTTAGAGGAATGTGTAAAACGTGAAATATTAGAAGAGGTTAATATTAAAGTAAAAAATATAAAATATTTTGATAGTCAACCTTGGCCATATCCAAATTCACTGATGATTGGATTTACCGCTGAATATGAAAGTGGAGAAATTAAAGTTGATGGAGAAGAAATAATTCATGCAGATTGGTATAACAAAGATGAGTTACCTATGTTACCAGAAAAAACAACAATAGCAAGAAGAATAATTGATTCAATATTATATAAATAAATCTTTAAAGATAACATGTAGTTTTAGAAAAATAGGAATTATATATAGGAAAATGGTAGAAGATGTAGCCTAATTGAAGGTGATATTTCTAATTCTGATTTTTGTACTTCAGCAATAGAAAAGGTAATCAATGAATATGGTGAAATGGATATATTAGTAAATAACTCAGCTGTTCAATATGAATGTAAAGATTTTAAACAAATTACTGATTTTCAATTTGATAAAACTATAAAGACTAATATTTATGGAACTTTTTATATGAGTAGAGAAGCTTTGAAATATATGAAATCAGGAGAATGCATTATTAATAAGTCATCAGTTACTGATATGCAGGTAATGAAAAGTTAATTGATTATTCTATGACAAAAGGAGCAATTACAACTTTAACAAGGTCGTTAGAATTATCATTAGCTAAAAATAAAAGTGGAATAAGAGTTAATGCAGTAGCACCAGGACCAATTTGGACTCCACTTATTCCCTCTAGTTTTGAAAAGTCAGAAATTCCACAGTTTGGTTCTACTACAGCATTAGGAAGAGCTGGTCAGATGGTAGAGTGTACAGGTTCATATGTATTTTTAGCATCAGAAGTAGCATCATATATTACAGGGCAAACAATACATATAAATGGTGGAGAAATGGTAACAAGTAAATTAAAAATAAGTCATTTGGTTGTAAAAAAATTTAATGACTTATTTTTTTATAAAGGTTTGTTAAAAAAATAACAATAAAAAGAATTATTTGTGATTATAATCACAGTTATAAGATAGTATTAATGATAAAATGATTTTGAAATAATGCTAATTATAGAATTTATTAAATCATGAATTGGAGATGGGAGTAATATGAAGAAAATTCAATCAACATGTAATTTATGTGCATTAGCATGTAATTTAGATTTTTATGTAGAAAATGGCAAAATAGATAGAGTTTCGCCTACTGTTGATTATCCAGTAAATAAGGGGTTTTGTTGTATAAAGGGTTTAAATTTAGACAAGCAACAAACTAAAATAAAAGCAAGAAAAAACCCTTTATTAAGAGATGAAAATGGTGAAATGAAAGAAGTTTCATGGAAAGAAGCATTTGAAACATTTGCTAAAAAAATGACAAGTATTCAAGAGAAATATGGAAAAGAAAGCGTTGCTTTTATTAGTACAGGACAAATGCCAACAGAAGATATGGCATTACTAGGGCATGTAGGAAGAAACTATATGGGTATTAATGGAGATGGAAACACAAGATTATGTATGGCTACATCAGTAGTTGCTCATAAACAAAGCTTTGGATTTGATGCGCCTCCATATACTTTAAATGATGCAGAGCTTTCAGATACTATAATTTTAATTGGAGCAAATCCAGTTATAGCTCACCCAGTATTTTGGGGAAGAATAAGACAAAATAAAGAAGCTAAAATAATAACAATTGATCCAAGAAAATCAGAAACAGCTATTAATTCAGATATATGGATAGACATTAAACCAAAGGCAGATTTAGTGTTAATGTATACATTAGCTAATGTTTTAATTGAAAAAGGATACATAGATAAAAATTACATTGAAAATTATACAGAAGGCTATGAAGAGTTTAAAAAACATGTAGCTAAGTTCACATTAGAAAATGTTGAAGAAGAAACAGGAATTTCAGCTGAAAGAGTATTAGAGCTTGTAGAAATAATTCATGCAGGTAAAAGAGTTTCATTCTGGTGGACAATGGGAGTAAACCAAGGATATCAAGCGGTTAGAACAGCTCAATCTATAATTAATTTAGCATTAATGACAGGTAATATTGGTAGACCAGGAACTGGTGCAAACTCTTTAACTGGACAATGTAATGCTATGGGTTCAAGAGTATTTAGTAATACAACAGGTTTATATGGTGGTGGAGATTTTGATAATCCAGTACGTAGAAAAGCTGTAGCTGAAGCTTTAGGAGTAGATGAAAGTGTACTTGCTACAAAGCCAACAATTCCTTACAATGCAATAATTGAAAAAGCAATTTCAGGTGAAATTAAAGGATTATGGGTAATTTGTACAAACCCTAGACATTCATGGGCTAATAATGAAGAGTTTGAAAAGTGTGTTAAGAACTTAGATTTCTTTGTTGTACAAGATATATATGAAGATACTGATAGTGCTAAACTTTGTGATTTATATTTACCTTCAGTTCCAGCAATTAAAAAAGAAGGTGTAATAATAAATACTGAAAGAAGGGCATCAAAGGTTAATCCTGTAATTCCAAAGGAAGAAGGAGAATTATCAGATTTTGAAATATTCTATAATATAGGTAAAGAACTTGGAATGGGTGATTTATTAAATGGATGGGAAACTCCAAGATCTACATTTGAATTATTAAAGAAATGTTCAAAGGGAATGCCTTGTGATATTACAGGTATAACTTATGAAATGTTAGAAGGTCCAAACATGGAAGGATCAAGAGGGGTTCAATGGCCATTTAGAGAAGGTGAAACTTTAATTGAAGATGAAAGAAGATTATATGAAGATGGAAATTATTATACTCCATCAAAGAAAGCTAAATTCCATTTTGAAGATATAGCTGAAAATCCAATACAAACAAGTAAGGAATTCCCATATATATTTAACTCAGGAAGAGGAACTGTTGGACAATGGCATACTGGAGTTAGATCAAGAGAAATTGAAGCATCAGAAAGAATTTATTCTAAGGAATCTTATGTATTTATGCATCCAGAATTAGCTTTAGAATTAAATATAGTTGAAAATGAAAGAGTAAGTATTGCTTCTCAAAATGGAGTTACTAGAGATTTTACTATAAAGATATCAGATCATGTTAAAAAAGAACATTTATATGCTCCAATGCATTATATAGAAACAAATGCTCTTACTCCTTCAGTTTATGATCCATATTCAAAGGAGCCATCATTTAAAACAGTTGCAGTAAATATAATTAAGAAATAAGGGGGTGACTAAAGATGAAAAGAATAAAAATAGATAGAGATAAATGTGTAGGATGTTTAACTTGTACAACAGCATGTATAGTATCTCATGATGCAGAGGATACAAGAAGTAGAATAACAATAGATAGTAATGGGAAATATGCACCTATTTTTTGTAGAAATTGTGATAGACCAGAATGTGTTTACACTTGTATGACTGGTGCTATGAGTAAAAATAAAGAAACTGGATTAGTAGAATATGATAAAAATCGTTGTGCTAGCTGTTATATGTGTATAATGGCATGTCCATATGGAGTTTTAAAAGCTGATAAGAGAAGACAAAAAGAAATAATGAAATGTGACGCATGTAAGGATAAGGGAAGCCCACAATGTGTAGCTAAATGTCCAATGGCAGCAATCACATTAGAGGAGGTAACAGAATAATGAGATATGTTGTTATAGGAGCCTCTGCAGCAGGAATTAGTGGAGCTAAAACTTTAAGAGAATTAGATAAAGAGGCTGAAATAATACTAGTATCTAAAGATGAAAATGTATATTCAAGATGTATACTTCATCATTATATTTCAAATCACAGAGATGTTGATGCATTAAACTTTACAAGTAAGGATTTCTTTGAAGAAAACAATATTACTTGGATGAAAGGTTTAGAAGTTAAAGCATTAAATGATGCAGAACAAACATTAGAATTATCAAATGGAGAATCTTTAAGATATGATAAATTATTAGTCTGTAGCGGAGCATCTGCATTTGTTCCTCCAGTTCCAGGACTTAGAGAAGGGAAAAATGTAGTTGGTTTAAGAAACTTAGAAGATGCAGTTTTAATAAAAGAACAAGCTAAAAAAGTTAAAAATGTAGTTGTTTTAGGTGCAGGGCTTGTTGGAATAGATGCAGTTAGTGGATTATTAGGACAAGGATTAAATATATCATTAGTTGAAATGAGCAATAAGATACTTCCATTACAATTAGATAAGCATGCTTCTGATGTATATGAAAAAGAATTCAATAAACAAGGTGTTTCTTTAAAATTAGATGTTAAAGCTGAAAAATTACTTTTAGATGAAGAAAATAATCCAAAGGCATTAGTATTAAATACAGGAGAAGAAATTCCTTGTGAATTAGTTGTAGTTGCTACAGGTGTTAGATCTAATATTGCATTTATGGAAAATAGCAATGTTGAATGTGATAGATTTGGATTAATAATAGATGCAAAAGGTCAAACTAATGTTGAAAATGTATATGGTGCTGGAGACGTTACAGGAAGAAATCCAATATGGCCTACAGCTGTAAAGGAAGGTATAATTGCAGCACACAATATGCTAGGAAAAGAAATGGAAATGACTGATTTCTTTGGAAGTAAAAATACTATGAATTTCGTTGGTATAGCTACAATGTCACTTGGTATGGTAGAGCCAGCAGATGAAACATACATAGTAGAAACTAAAGCTGATGAAAAGAATTATAAGAAGATAATTCATAAGGATGGTAAGATTTATGGAGCAATAATTCAAGGAGATCTTTCTTATACAGGAGTTTTAACTCAGCTTATAAAAGCAAATATTGATGTATCAAAAGTAACAAAGAGCTTATTTG